>Ga0078972_1004836_pt1 | contig 35712 bp, 29 predicted proteins | sample YelNatPaOPGAMG01_FD_67568 | JGI IMG/M metagenome (GOLD analysis project Ga0078972, IMG submission 67568) | Hot spring thermophilic microbial communities from Obsidian Pool, Yellowstone National Park, USA - OP-RAMG-01 (SPADES assembly) (version 2) | ecosystem: Environmental > Aquatic > Thermal...
GAGAAGGGGGATCCGATAGACCTCGCGCTGAGCAGGTGGGTCGGCGACCAGTACTGCGCGCTCCGCGAGGAGCACAAGAGGATCTGGGCTTTCCCCTTCGACACCAAGAGGAGGATGATGGCGACTGCAAACGAGGTCCGCGGATCGAGGATCCTCTTCGTGAAGGGGGCGTTCGAGGAGATCAGAAAGATATCGGTCAACGTTGAGGATGCCGAGAGGCTCTACAAGGAGGAGGAGGGGATGGCATCCAGAGGGCTCAGGATAATCGCGATAGCCGCCGGGGAGTGGGCCTCGAATTCACCAGAGGAGTGGAGGGTCAGGGTTGTCGCCCTCGTCGGGTTCCTCGACCCCCCTAAGGACGGGGTGAGGGAGGCGGTGGCGACATCGAAGAAGGCTGGGATTAGGGTGATTATGATCACGGGGGATCACCCGCTCACGGCTAAGGCGATCGCCGGGGCAGTTGGCATATGGCGCGAGGGGGACAGGGTCCTCACAGGGGTGGAGGTGGACGCGATGGATGGGGGCGCGCTTTATGATGCCCTCAAGAGCGCCACCGTGGTGGCGAGGGCGCTACCCGAGACCAAGTACAGGATAGTCAAGACGCTCCAGGAAAGGAACGAGATAGTCGCCGTGACTGGGGACGGGGTCAACGACGTGCCCGCGCTCAAGGTCGCTGACCTGGGGATCGCGATGGGATCCGGGAGCGAGGCTGCCAAGAGCGTCGCTAAGATGGTCATACTCGACAGCAACCTGAGGGTGATAGTCGACGCGATAAAGATCGGCAGGGTGATAGCGGACAACATCAGGAAGGTGATCTACTACCTCCTCTCGACCAACATGATGCAGATAGTGCTTCTCGCGCTCGCTGTCTTCGCAGGATACCCCATTCCGCTGCTCCCGATACAGATCCTGTGGATCAACATAGTGACCGACGGCGTCCAGGACAAGTTCTTCCCGTTCGCCAAGGAGGAGGGGGATGTGATGGGCCGCAGGCCGAGGAAGCCCAAGGATCAGTTCTTCGACAGGTTCCAGGTATTCAGGATCGGGTTCTTCGGGATCATCCCTGGGGTTGCAGCCCTCTTGCTCTTCAGGCACTTGTTTTACCAGTACGGCTACGAGTCCGCGGTCGCAATAACATTCACAACCGTGGCTGCCGCCCAGTGGTTCAACGGCATACAGGCACAGAAGGAGAGAGAGCCGTTCCTCAGGAACATAAGGAGGAGCTTCTGGATCAACCCCTATGCATACGCAGGGGTTGGGCTCGGGCTGATCCTCCAGCTCTTCGCGATCTATGTGGTCCCGGAGGTGTTCGGAGCGGCCCCGCTCAGCCTCGAGCACTGGGCGTACGTCGCTGGATTCTCCGCCTTCTCCTTCTTGGTGGTCGAGGCGCGGAAACTGATCGAGCCTAGGCTCCTGAGGGAGTGAAAGGAAGGATTTTTATTTTTCTCGCTGATAGCGTATAGGCATGAGGTTTCTTGTCACGGGAGGCGCGGGCTTCATAGGCTCGAACATAGTCTGGAGGCTAATCGGAAGAGGGGACGAGGTGGAAGTCATCGACGACACGAGCCTAGGGAAGCCGAACAACCTGCCTGAGAGCGGAAGGCTGAGTTTCATCAAGGGGGACGTGAGGGACAAGGCCCTACTGGAGGGGGCGTTCAGCAGGGTGGAAGGGGTCTTCTTTGACGCTGCCAGGAGCTCCTCGCCGATGTTCTACCCAGACCCGAGGGAAGGCGTGGAGGTCAACGTGATGGGGTTCATGAACGCCCTCGAGTCTGCAAGGAAGCATGACGTCCCAATCGTTTACGCCTCGACATCTTCTCTGTACAGCAGGTGCGACCCCCCGCACAGGGAGGAGATGCAGATTGTCCCAGGGTCATTCTACGAGTACTCTTTCCTGGCAAGGGAGATGGCTGCCAGGCTCTACCGCGAGCTATACGGCGTCAGGGCAGTCGGGCTGAGGTACTTCAGCGTCTACGGCCCGAGGGAGGAGTTCAAGGGGAAGTACGCAAACAACATATCCCAGTTCGCCTGGGAGATGATGAAGGGAAGGCGGCCAGTCATCTACGGCGACGGGACGCAGACGAGGGACTTTGTCTTCGTCGAGGACGTTGTGGAGGCGAACCTCCTGGCGATGGGGAACGCTGACCGGGCTGGCGGGGAGGTCTTCAATGTCGGGACCGGCGTGGAGACCACTTTCAACCAGGTAGTCGAGATCCTCGCCGAGGAGCTTGGGGTTGACATTAAGGCGGTCTACGTGGCGAACCCCATAAAGAACTACGTCAGGCGCACGCTCGCTGACACTACCAAGGCGGCCGAGAGGCTGGGCTTCAGGGCCAAGGTCCCGCTTCGCGACGGCATAAGGAGGACGATAGAGTATTACAGGGCAAGGCTGCAAGGCGGTGCTTCGACCACTTGAGGCGCCGCCACCTTCCGGTTCAAGGGCGTTAAGAGCCGATTTGCGAACAGCCTCCTAACGGCTACTGCGGAGGAGGTGGAACCGGGTTTCCCCCGGCCTTCCCTGAGTCAGGAACCCAAGATCCCCTCTGCCCAAAAAGCCCGCCAACTGCAGAACCGATGCCCCTCCTGACTTCTTCAAGGGTCGATCTGAATTTTGGCGATATGAGGTAGAGCAGCGCGATGTAACCAGAGAAATAGAGGACAATGTGCACGGCCAGCAATGGCACCAGCACCCAGAGCGTGTCCAGCCTGCTGATGGGGAACGCGAATGGCAGCAAAGCGAGTGGGAATGCTGGGAGGATTATTCTTGAAGCCTGATCGGCCAAGGTGCGGAAAGGGAAGAGCTGCCCGAAGTCCCTCTTCAGGAGCTTCGCTGACAAGAAGAGGGAGATCGTGAAGGATGCAAGCATCGATGCCCCCCATGCCACCGAGACCGCCACAGGGTCATCCAGAAGGTAAGACGCCAGGAAGACCATCAGGATGTAAGCCGCATTGACGGATAGGTTGACGAGATCGTTCTTGAACACCGCGGATTTGATCAGCTCCTTCTGGGAGATCGAGGGGGAGTCCTTCCCCTCCAGCCCCAGATACGAGATAACGGCGATCCCGGAGACCGTCTGCATCACGGAGGCTGCCAAGAAAGCGCGCAGCGGCCAAGCCGCAGGGAGGTATTTGGTCCCAAGGATGGCGCATATGGGCTCGGCGTAGAGGGCAATGAACGAGGCAATCGGGACCGTGATCAAGAGCGTGAGCCAGATCGCCTCGCCCAAATCCTCCAGGTTCTTCTTTGCCAGTACCTTCGGGTAGAGCGAGGACGGGATTGATGACGCATAGGTGACAGCCATCAGGATCATCATCGAGACCCCGTAGAAAGCCACCGGAACCTCGGATCCGAAGACTAGGCTGACGACGAGTACATCAAGCCAGAAAATCAGGCAGGTGAGCGAACCGAAGAGCGACCTCCAGGAGGATTTTGCCCAGAGGATCGCCGTCCCGGCGCTGAGCTTGGATTTCCTCAGGAGGGGGAGGTTGAGCCTGAGCAGGACAAGGTCCATTATCAGCCTCCCGAACAGGAACGAGAGGACTGCGCCCGTCAGGCCGAGGCTAAGGCCCGAGACCATCGCTATCCCGGTGATCGCCTGGCCCGCCTTGAAAGCGAACTGCCCGAAGCCGACGAACTGAGGCTTGTGCCCCTGCGAGGCGTAGGAGAGCGCGGCGTAGACATACTCAAGAACGATTATCGCCGAGGACAGGAGGATCGGGAAGAGGGGCTGCCCGAGATCCCCAAAGCGAAAACCAAGTAGAGCGGGGTGACTAAAAGCCCGACCCCCATCGAGTAGAGCAGCCCAGTCTTGGAGGTGTTCCTCCCCCTGCTTATGTCCCTGGGGAGCCAGTATGTGAAGATCACAGACGGGATCGAGAAGTACCCCACATACCTCAAGATCATCACGAAGACACCGTACTCCTCGATCGTGAGCGCCCGGGTCAGGATTGCGAAGAAGAAGGCGCTGAAGACAGACCCCAGGAAGTTGAAGGCGTAAGTCATGAAGGAAGAGTAGAGGAGATTCACATCAAGCCCGAGCCGATCTGACACGATCTCGCCGCCAGACAAGTGGGATCCCCCATCATACTTTGCTTTGCAGATATAATTATCATGATCACCCGGCGGGATGGGGGTGATGCCGGAGGGGATCAGATCCATGTGCGGCTCTGCCGATGCCAATCAAGCCCCGGCATTTTCCAGAAGACCGACAATCCTCTCGGCCGACCTCCCGTCCCCGTAGGGGTTCTCCCAGCCTCCTCTCCGGGGCAGCATCTCCCTTGCGCACTTGAGGATCCTCGACGGTTCTGCGCCGGCGAGGATGTTGGCGCCAACCTCCAGGGTCTCCGGGCGTTCGGTGTTGTCCCTCAGGGTGACGCACGGCACTCCGAGGATGCACGCCTCCTCCTGCACGCCGCCTGAGTCGGTCAGGATCAGATCTGCGCCCCTCTCCAAGATCAGGAAGCTCAGGTAGTCCACAGGGTCGATTGCCCTAATCCTCTCCCCGAGGGATATCCTGAAGTCGTTAAGCCTCTTCCTTGCCCGCGGGTGGGCAGGGTATACCACCTCCAGGCCGAGTTCTTCGGAGACGAGGTTGAGGCCTTCTATGATCTTCCTCAGCCGCGCGGGGTTGTCGGCATTCTCCTGCCGGTGGATGGTGACCAGCAAGTAACGGTCCAAGCCGGCAATCGACTTGGCGCCCCTCTCCTCAACAAGAGAGAGGCTCTGCTGCACTGCATCCACAATTGTGTTCCCAGTCACCGCTATCTTCTGAGCACTGATCCCTTCCCTGAGGAGGTTCTGCGCTGAAACTTGGGTCGGGGCAAACAGATAATCTGACACATGGTCAGCCACTATCCGGTTAACCTCTTCAGGCATTGACATGTCCCCGCTCCTCAGCCCAGCCTCGACGTGCCCGACCTTAATGTGCATCTTGGCGGCAGCCAACGCGCCCGCGAGGACCGTGTTGGTGTCCCCCTCGACCAGCACGCAGCCTGGCTTCTCCTCAGCGAGGATTCTTTCGATCCCGACCAGCATCCTCCCAGTCTCCTCGCCGTGCGTCCCTGACCCGACTCCCAGGTTGTACTTCGGCGGATTGAGCCCGAGGACCTCGAAGAAGACCCCGTCCATGTTATGCGAGTAGTGCTGCCCGGTGTGGAGCACAAAGTGATCGATCCCGCGCCTCTCCAGCTCCCTTATTATCGGCGACATCTTGATTATTTCCGGCCTGGTTCCAAGGATCACTGCGACCTTCATAGTCGGATCCCCCAGAGGTAGAGGGGGAAGGTGGAAGTTTTAACCCTATCGCGACTTGGGGGCGATCGGGAAAAAATAAACTACCGATTCCTGCCGATTGGGAACTTCACTACCTCCGGGCTCCTGTTCATCTCCTTCAGTATGATCTCGGTGAGGTCGCTCATGGACCTGACCAGCTTCGACGGAGGGTACGGGTAGAGGACCGTAACGTTGATCCAGCTGGCCTCCGGCGTGAAGATGACCCTTGGCCCCGCCTCGATGACGTTCCTGAACATCGGGGCGCAGTTGGCCGACTCGCACGCCTTGAGCATGCTTTCGACCTCTGGTCGGATGTACTCGCTGACGCACCTCACCACCATCTCCTTCACCGCGCCGAGGTCGCTCTCGTAGGCTAGGTTGAAGGTCACTGCGCCGACCCTGACAGGGGAGAGGCGGCTGCCGTATACCGCAACTATCTCGGAGAGGACGGTTGAGTTCGGGATGGTGAGCACCCTCCCGGTCACCGACCAGAAGGAGGACTCGTCGCCTATCTCGATCAGGGTGGTCATCAGGTACCCGATGTCTGTGACGATCCCCCTGACATCGCCTATCTTGACGCTGTCTCCGATCATGTAGGTCTTCCTGACGTTGATATAGACCCAGGCGAAGAAGTTGGATATCACCGGGGCAAGCGAGTACGAGAGAATGAGACCTATGACGCCGAAGGAAGTCACGAAGATGAGCAGCTCTTGGAATATGAAGGAGATTATTGCGGCAAACGCCAGGAGGATGAAGACTGCCTTGACGAGCCTCCCGACTGAGACCCTGGAGTGGAAGTCATCGATCTTTGAGACTAGGAGGATGTAGACTAGCTCCGAGAGTATGAGGGCGACCAGCAGGATTAGAATGGAGAGGATCGACTCGATTATGTACTGGTTGTATGGCAGGGACTCGAGGTCAGGTAGGAAGATCAGATAGAAGACCGAAACGAGGCTTGCGGCTGAGGCGTACGTCAAAAGGCTCCGCTTGGACGGCTTCTCCACCTTCAACAGCATTTTGCTCCTCCTCATCCTGAGCACGACAGCGATGAACCTGGCCAGCCTTATGAACCGCAGGGAGCGCAACCCAGCGCCTATGATTGTGATGGTCTCGAAGAAGGCGAAGGCATAGGCTGGCACTATACCCAGGAGGTCAATCCAGTGCCACTTCAGGTACCGCAGCTTGTCCTTTTCGGACCTGAGGTCGAAAGCGAAGTCGATAGCGAAGACAATGCATATCAGGAGATCTGCGATGTAGACGAGCTGCCGCCATCTAGGCTCAAGCTGGACGGTGAAGTCGACCAGGAGGAGGAGGATCGAGATCACTGCGAGAATCGCCATTGCCAACTCGTAGAGAGCCCCAGACTTCAAGCCGACCACTTCACTTCACTTCACAAAACCCTATGCACAGGAATGCTGCTTTTTAAGCTTACCACGATCGACGGGAGGATGAACGCACGGGCTTGAGGCTTCGCCAGCTGCCGGGGCGCGCTTGTGCTCCTCTTCGAGGCAACCAACACCAGATGAAAGGCCCGCCGGGGTTAGAGTCCAATAGAGTTAAGAGGTCTTGAAGAGAATACCGTTTTCGATGGTCTGGCATATGGAAGCAATTGTCGCTCAGAACCTGACCAAGAAGTTCGACTCTTTCACTGCAGTTGACGGGCTGAGCCTCGAGGTCCACGAGGGGGAGGTCTTCGGCCTCCTTGGGCCTAACGGCGCAGGCAAGACCACGACGATCAGGATGCTCGCCTGCATAATATCCCCGACCTCGGGAACAGCCCAGATCCACGGGAGGGATATCACCAAGGACCCCGCCACGGTGAGGGCGATGGTTGGGGTGCAGACAGAGAGCCCAAGCCTCTACGAGCGCCTGACCGCTTTGGAGAACCTCGAGTTCTTCGCCAGGGCTTACGGGATGGGGGATCCAGCGAGGATCCAGCCCAGGATAAGGGAGCTGCTCGAGTTCTTCGACCTTTGGGAGAGGAGGGGGGACAGGGTCGCCGTCTTCTCCAAGGGCATGAAGCAGAAGCTTGCCATTGCGCGGGCGATCATTCACGATCCGCCCGTCCTATTCCTGGACGAGCCGACATCAGGGCTGGACCCGGAGGCATCGAAGCTAATCCGGGATCTCATACTCAAGCTGAGCAAGACGGAGAGGAGGACGATCCTGATATCCACGCACCGGCTCGAGGACGCGGAGAGGATCTGCAGCAGGGTAGGGATCATACTGCGTGGGGAGCTCAAGGTGACGGGCACGCCCGAGGAGCTCAGGAGAAGGGTCGCAGGGGAGGCCAAGGTAGTGATAAGGGTATTGGGAGCTGCCCCTGAATTGGCGGGTTCGATCAACGGCATTCCAGGCGTCTCGCGGGTCGAGGCGGGCAGTGGGGAGCTGGTCGTCAGCACCGGCGATCCCGCGCTGACAACCCCGGATATCGTCAGGAGGATCGTTGAGATGGGCGGCCAGATCCTCTCCGTGAGGCCTTTCCTGCCCTCCCTCGAGGAGGCCTACTTGAGCATAGTGGAGGGGATGCGCGGGTGAAGTTCGAGAGCGCGATGCTCGTGTTCTGGAAGGACTGGAAGGAGATTAGGAGGAATTACCAGGTACTGGCGCCGATCATATTTGTGCCCCTGGTCTTCACCATCGTGCTGCCGCTGATCCTCGTCCTGGTCCCCTCGGTGGTCGGGATGCCAGGTACGGCTTTCCAGCTAATCGGGCCTATGTTTGAGAACCTGCCCCCTGAAGTCAGGGCAGCGGTATCGGGGATGGGCGCGGAGGAGGCGATTGTCTACGTATTCGCCCTCTACTTCTTCGCCCCGTTCTTCCTCATAATACCGATAATGGCCTCCAGCGTCCTCGCCTCTGACAGCTTTGCGGGCGAGAAGGACAGGAAGACGCTTGAGGCGCTGCTCGCGACGCCCCTCACAGAGGGGGATCTGCTGCTGGGGAAGGTGCTTGTCGCGTTCATACCTTCGATCATAGTGACCTTCGCTTCCTTTGCGGTCTACTGCGTTGTTGTGGACTTGGCGTCGGTTCTCCGCTTCGGGGGGGAGTTGCTGCTGCCCAATGCGCTCTGGGTGCTCTTCATATTCGGGGTCACCCCGCTCGTGGCCCTGGCTGGCATAGGGGTCACGGTGATAATATCGCTCCGCGTTAAGGGCTACAGGGAGGCGCAGCAGATGAGCGCCATACTGATCGCGCCGGTCTTGGCACTTGTCTTTGCAGAGGTCGGTGGGGCCATTGTCTTCGGGCCGCTCATGATACTCCTTATGATAGGGGTTTTCGCCTTGGTTAATGCGTTAGTGCTGGTCCTGGGGATCAGGCACTTCCACAGGGAGGAACTCCTCACCAGGGGAGGCTGAACCGGATGAACAGAACCCCAGGCACGCCACCAATTCCGCATAAAAAATCTTGAAAAGGAAGGGAATGTCCAGGAATCTTGATAATTTCAGATAAGTATAAAGAGAATAAGACCAAATTATTATTTCGTGGTGTAAAGTTTTGAGAATTTTTAAGGGGGCTACCGCAGCCGTCCTATTAACCGCGCTCATGCTCTGGGCTTCGCCCCCGGTCTTGTCAGCCGGGCTGACGATCACGGTCGATTCAGACACCTCGCTCTACTCCGCTGGGGAGACCGTTTTCATAAGCGTGTCAGGGCCTCCATCGGTCGTCTCGGTCGCGGTCACGGGGCCGTCAGGGGAGGTGTTCAGGAATGACTCGCTCGTGATCGGGACTTCCGGGACGCTGATAGTCAACCTTTCCACAGTCGGGCTCCCCACCGGATCATACAGCATCACCGCGAACGGGACGGCTGGCACTGCGCAAGCAGCCTTCAGGCTGGTCCAGCCATTCGGGATGGTCTCGTGCTACGCCGTCTCAACGACCGGCGAGCCGCTTTCAGCCCAGACCCCCATCTACTACTACTTCAACGGATCTGTGCTGAGCCTGGTCGTGAACGTCTCAGCGCCGAACGACCACGTGAGCGCCGAGATCGATCTTGGCTGGCTCGGGTACGGGACGCTGGTCCTCTCGCCCGCTTGGAACGGGACTTGGGCGAAAGGGACAAATCCCGATGGATCGGGTTGGTACGCTTTCTTGGTCAACCGCACGGTGCCCGCCGGGTTCCTCTCCAAGGGCATCTTCGTGACGCCCATACAAATCCGAGTCCCCGCCGGGCAGGCGACAACAACGAACTCTACGTCCTTCACTGCGGTGCTCAATTCCCAGCCGGTGTACTATGACGCCAGGCTCGGGGGCGCGACCACAGACTGGAGGGAGATAACGGACTTCACCAACGCGCCAGAGATCGTGCTCGAGTTCCTTAACGGGAGCAGGCCGGTGGCAAGGATAGCCTATCATGGTGCAATCAACCTCTGCGATCCGGTGACTGCGAATTCGCTACCGCGGCTGGGCGATCTCATCTGGATCGGCTCTGGAACGGTAGGGATCAATGTCTCGGCCCTCCCGGCGCTCGACGCCCCGGCAAACATAAGCATGTACGGGATCAGCTTCCAGAACCAGCCAGGAGTGCTTTTCAACGGGGATCCTGCAGTCAGGACTGGGCAGATCTCGGGCGGGCCGGTCAGATCCCTTTCTTGGAATGCAACCTCCGGAACCCTGACTCTGGAGGTCGACAGGATGGGGCAGTACACCGCTGACGGCGATCCGCCCTATCTAGCCTACTCCGATCCGAGGGAAGGGGTCTTCACGGGCGACCCAGCGCCCGAGGTGGGCCTCCTAGTGAGGGATGCAGTCTCGGAGGTGTCGCAGTCGGGCATAGTCCTGAGAGTCGACGGCAAGGCGATCAGCCCCGTGCTAAGGGCGGCTCCCCCCAATGGGCTTTGGGTGAACGCCACCGCAGGCGCACTCGACGACGGGTGGCACACGTTCACCGCGATGGTCAGCGATGTGCTGGGCAACACTGCAGTGGTCACGCTGAGGATCGCTGTAGACACGACGCCGCCTGAAATCGCAGGCTACCTGCCATTGAAGGGGTCATATGTAGGGGAGGCCAGGCCTAGGTTCTCAGCCAACTTCACGGACGCCCTTTCTGGGGTTTCCCATGCGACCTTGACGATCAATTCATGGAATGCGACGAAGAGCGCCGGCGAGACGATGGACTTCTCACCCTCGTTCAACTTCACAGAGGGCGTTTACAACGCCACAATCGAGGTCTTCGACATGGTGGGCAACGCATACGTGTTTACGTGGGCGTTCACGGTCGACCTAACCCCGCCCAGGATAGCGTACTTCCACCCGGAGAGGGCGATGATAGTGCCTTACAACGACTCGGTCTATGCCGGATTCGAGGACAATTACGGGGTCAATGTGAGCCGGATCAGCCTCACTATAGACGGCGAGGAGGCGACAGGCTTCGCCAACCTGAGCCCCAATGCGCTGCTGTACTACCCGTCCCCCCCGCTCTCGAAGGGGATGCACAACGCCGAGCTCAGGATTTACGACCTCGCGGGCAACAATGCCACAGAGGCATGGTCGTTCAGGGTGGACGACATGCCCCCCAGGGTAACCGAGACGAAGCCCTTGAACGGGAGCGTGATCACGGATAGGACGCTGACAATCAGCGCAACCCTCTTCGACAACCTCGAGGTGAAGCCCGATTCGGTAAAGCTGAGGGTGGACGGCGTGGACAGGACCTCGCAGTCGGTTATAACCAAGACCAGCGCCAGCTGCCAGCTCGTCCTGGACCTCGGGGTGCACACAGTGGAGATAACTCTGGCGGATACCTCCGACAATGTCAACACAGTGACCTGGAGCTTCACGATCAAGGAGCCGGAGCCGCTCCCGCCGGAGATGATCAGGGACATAATCATAATGGTTGTGCTCGTCGTGGCGGTCGTGGCGGTCATATTGCTAGTATTCATGATGGGGAACAAGAGAAAGCAGAGGTACTGATCCCATGGACGGGGCAGGCTGGCACCGGATAGCGTCGGCGGGGGATCGGATGGGCAGGAGGCCCGACTAGTATGACTCCCGGTGGTAGCTCCCGACGGTCCGCCTTCCCCTGATAAGCATCAAGTCGCCCCTGATCCAGCCGTTCAGGACCCGCACAATCCCATACTTCTCGAAACGCCTGGCGGATGCCCTGACCATCGTATCCCTTGTGTAGACCACCCTCCCGAGCCGCTTCAGGCGGAAGCCGAGCTCGACATCGTCGCAGAGGGGGTAATCGGTATAACCCCCAGCCTCGAAGAACTTGTCCTTGAGCACGGCGGTGTTAGTCCCCCGCGTCCCCACAATGCCCATCAGATAGGCCACATCAGAGAAGAGGTTGACGAAGAAGTACAGGAGGCGGTACTTGAACTTGTTCTCCAGCGGGTAGTCCGGACCGCAGACCGCCACCACCCCATCCTTGAAGTTCGATCGTATCCTCTCGAGCCAATCCGGATCTGGGGCGACGTCGGCGTCGGTGTGCACCAAGATCCTACCCCTGGCGACCCTTGCGCCGTCGTTCCTAGCCCCTCCGACCCCCTTCCCAGTCTGCGGTATCACCCGATCCGCATACCTGGACGCAATCTCGACGGTCCTGTCACTGCTGCCCCCGTCCACAACTATGATCTCGTACTCCGACCTTGGCACAGTCTGCCTCAAGAGATGTGAGAGGGTGCGCGCAATGACCTTCTCCTCGTTGTAGGTGGGCACGATCACCGAGATCTCTACCAATTCGACCACTCAGGGGTTGCTCTTTCTGGCGACCTGCATATTTCTGTTTTGAAGTGTCGAGGATTCAGACCCCTTGTTCGCAGCAGCCCGCGCAGTCGAGATCAGCTCGGTGAGGGCCGCGAGTGCCTTGCCGACGCTCTCCATGGATATCAGCACGATCGTCTCAGTGAAGCAGCTCACAGTCTCCTCGATGTTGAGGCCGATCCTTGAGAGGGCCCTGTAGAAGACAGATATGCAGCCAGGGGTGTTGATGATCTCCTCAGGGCTCTGGATCACCAGCGCAGCCAGGTTCTCCTTCCTGTCCAAGATCTCTTTCGGATCGAACGAAGCCGCTGCTTTCGCGATCACCCGCTGGTCCATTATGATCGTCATCGAGGAGGAGCCTATCAGTATCTGGAGGAACTCGCTCCAGAATTTGTCGATGAGCGACTGCAGCGCCTTGAGGTTCTCCCCAGTCTTCTCCACGGAGAGCTTCGCAACATCGGTCCTCACGCTGAGGACGCTCCCAGCCACAACCCCGTTGATGTCCGAGTCCTTGTCAGGTAGGTCGAGCTTGACCCTTCGGACTGAGGTGGCTATCCCGGAGAGCTTGACCCTCCTGCCCAAAGCCTCCGAGACCCGCGGGCGAAGCATCCTCGCGACCGAGCTGTAGTTTGCATAACCCCTCCTCAGCGCGTCCTGGAGCGGGGGGTCCTGCTCGACGAGGTTCTGGACGACCCTTGATATGGATTTGACCATTTTCAGTCACTTTTGTTGCATTCATTAATAAAATGACCATAAACAATATAAATTTTAGTCTCTCACTCACTTAAGGGTGCGGATTTTGCTTAACAGGGCTAAGGGAGTGCTGGTCCTGGAGGACGGCACGGTCTTCTACGGGAGGTCTTTTGGAGCCAGCAAGAGGGTGCTTGGGGAAGTTGTCTTCTCCACGTCGATGGTGGGGTATCCGGAGTCGCTGACAGACCCGTCCTACAACGGGCAGATCCTGACGCTCACCTACCCGATTGTCGGGAACTATGGTGTCCCAGCGTGCAGCGCCGGGCAGATCCCCGACTGTTTCGAGTCCGACGGGATAAAGGCAGAGGGGCTAATCATCCATGACCTCTGCGACGAGCCAAGCCACTGGACCAGCGGCAGGACCCTCGACGAGTGGCTGAAGGATGAAGGGATCCCAGGGATATACGGGATAGACACCAGGAAGCTCACGAAGAGGCTGAGGGAGAGGGGCGTGATGAAGGGGGCAATCCAAACCCTCGCGGAGGGGGAGGAGCCTGACATAGAGGGGATATTCGCCGAGCTCGCCAAGTTCGACATAGAGACGAAGAACCTGGTGGAGGAGGTCTCGGTCAAGAGGGCGCTGGTTTACGAGGGACCCGGGCCGACAGTTGTTCTGGTTGACTGCGGCGTGAAGCTTAACATCGTAAGGAACCTGCTCAGGAGGGGGGTCAGGCTGGTCAGGGTCCCATTCAACACGGGCTTAGAGGAGGTCCTCAGCTATGATCCCGACGGGGTTTTCCTCAGCAACGGCCCTGGGAACCCCAAGGTCTGCGCCGAGACGATAAAGTGCGCGAGGGGGCTGCTGGAAACCGACTTGCCCGTGATGGGGATCTGCCTAGGGAACCAGATACTCGCGTTAGCCTCGGGCGGGGAGACGTACAAGCTGAAGTACGGGCACAGGGCGCAGAACCAGCCCGTTATAGATCTGAAGACAGGAAAGGGGTACATCACGACGCAGAACCACGGCTATGCCGTCGACGAGGAATCGATCGCCAGGACGCCGTTCAAGACCTGCTTCATAAACGCGAACGACAGGACTGTCGAGGGGATATACCACCCGGAGAAGGAGGTCTTCGCGGTGCAGTGGCACCCGGAGGCTTCGCCCGGACCTTACGACACGGAGTTCCTTTTCGACAAGTTCATTGAGGCTGTGAGGGGGTACAGAAGTGCCTAAGTTCCCGTGGCTCAAGAAGGTCCTGATACTCGGAAGCGGAGCGATCAAGATCGGGGAGGCTGCGGAGTTCGACTACTCCGGGAGCCAGTGCATCAAGGCCCTGCGCGAGGAGGGGATAGAGACCGTACTGGTCAACCCCAACATAGCGACCATACAGACGGACCCGAGGCTTGCGGGCAAGGTTTACCTCCTCCCAGTGACGCCGAAGTACGTGGAGATGGTGATCGAGAGGGAGAGGCCGGACGGGATACTGCTCGGGTTCGGCGGGCAGACCGCCCTCAACTGCGGGGTCCAGCTCGCGAAGAAGGGGGTGCTCCAGAAGTACGGGGTCAAGGTGCTCGGGACTTCGATCGAGTCGATAGAGACCACCAGCGACCGGGAGAGGTTCAAGCAGACAATGCTGGGCGCCGGCGTGAAGGTCCCGAGGAGCGGCGCCGCGAACTCGATATCGGGCGCAATAGCGCTGGCAAGGGAGATAGGGTACCCGGTGATAGTCAGGGTAGCATACACGCTGGGCGGGAAGGGATCAGGCGTCGCCTACGACGAGAAGGACCTCGTCGAGATAGCCGAGCGCGGTCTTGCCCAGAGCATGATCAAGCAGATCCTCGTGGAGGAGTACCTCAAGAACTGGAAAGAGGTCGAGTACGAGGTTGTGAGGGACTATGCGGACAACTGCATAACGGTCTGCAACATAGAGAACGTCGACCCGCTCGGGGTCCACACAGGGGACTCGATCGTCGTCGCCCCGTCGCAGACGCTGACGAACTACGACTACCACACGCTCAGGACGGCCTCGATCAAGGCGATACGGGCGCTGGGCATAATAGGCGAGTGCAACATCCAGTGGGCGCTCGATCCGAAGAGCAACGACTTCAGGGTGATCGAGGTCAACTCGAGGCTCTCAAGGAGCTCGGCGCTCGCGAGCAAGGCGACAGGTTACCCCCTCGCATACATTGCGGCGAAGCTCGCGATAGGGTACAACCTGCCCGAGCTAATGAACAAGGTCACTGGGGTCACCACGGCATGCTTCGAGCCGGCGCTGGACTATGTCATCGTGAAGTACCCCAGGTGGGACTTCCAGAAGTTCAGGAACGTCGACCCGCACCTTGGTCCGCAGATGAAGTCCGTCGGGGAGGTGATGGCGATAGGCAGGTGCTTCGAGGAGGCCCTGCAGAAGGCGATAAGGATGCTGGACATCGGCAAGAACGGGCTCGTCTGCAACCCGAGCGAGCCGGAGGGGGACCTCCAGCATGAGCTCTCGCACCCGACAGACAAGAGGCTCTTCTTCGTCGTCAAGGCTCTGAGAGAGGGCATGTCGATTGAGGAGATCTACAGGCTCTCGGGCATAGACCCCTGGTTCCTGAGCAAGATCAAGAAGATAATAGAGATGGAGGGCGAGCTCCGAAAGGCGAAGCTGGAGGGCGGATGGGTGGAGCTCATCAGGGAGGCTAAGAGGCTCGGGTTCTCCGACGTCCAGATCGCAATCTGCACAGGCACCACCGAGGGAGAGGTGAGGGCCTTCAGGAAGGCCAACGGGATAGTCCCGGTCGTTAAGCAGATCGACACCATGGCTGCGGAGTGGCCGGCAAAGACGAACTACCTCTACGTCACGTATGGCGGTGATGAGGACGACATCGACTTCGGGGACAAGAAGAAGGCGATGGTCCTTGGCGCAGGTGTCTTCAGGATAGGGACGAGCGTCGAGTTCGACTGGTGCGGAGTGAACGCCGCATGGGGGCTGAAGAAGGAGGGGATAGAGGAGACGATAATAATAAACAACAACCCGGAGACGGTCTCCACGGACTACGACATCCCGGACAAGCTGTACTTCGAGGAGCTCACGTTCGAGAGGGTCATGGACATCGAGGACAAGGAGAGGGTTCATGGCGTCGTGCTTAGCGTCGGCGGGCAGACTCCGAACAACCTCGCCCTGAGGCTGTCCAAGGCAGGGATGAGGCTGCTCGGGAGCTCGGCAGAGAGCATCGACATGGCAGAGGACAGGTCCAAGTTCAGCGACCTACTTGGCAGGCTGGGAATACCGCAGCCCAGGTGGAAGGCGCTTACCAGCATGGAGGAGGCGAAGGAATTCGCAAGGGAGATCGGGTTCCCTGTCATCGTCAGGCCGAGCTACGTCCTCTCCGGGGCGGGGATGCGGGTGATATACAACGAGGAGGGGCTCGACGAGCTGCGAAATGCGATAGCCCTCTCAAAGGAGCACCCGATGGTGATGTCCAAGTTCCTGCAGGCGGCGAGGGAGGTGGACGTCGACGGGGTCTCGGACGGCGAGGACGTCTACATAGGAGGGATTCTGGAGCACCTCGAGTCCGCTGGGATACACAGCGGGGACGCGATCATGTGCATACCCCCCAGGTCGCTTAGCGAGGAGGTGATCAGGAAGGTCAGGGACTACACCGAGAGGATCGCCAGGGGCCTAAGGATAGTCGGCCCCTTCAATGTCCAGTACATCGTGAAGGAGGAGGAGGTCTATGTCATCGAGTGCAACCTTAGGGCTTCGAGGACTTTCCCGTTCGTCAGCAAGACGATAGGCGTGAACCTGATGGACGTCGCCTGCGCGGTCATGATGGGCAAGAGGATCAAGAACCTCGGGATCCCGCCCCCGGGCGAGCTCCCCCACTTCGGGGTGAAGGTCCCCGTATTCAGCTTCATGAGGCTCACCGGCGCGGACCTGCTGCTCGGCGTGGAGATGCTCAGCACGGGCGAGGTGGCGTGCATAGGGGAGAACTTCACAGACGCCCTCATGAAGTCGCTCGAGGCTGCCGAGATAAGGATTCCGGATCCGGGATCCTCGGTCCTGGTCACTGTCGGGAACGGCGGAAAGAAGACGGTCATCATCCCATTCATTTGGGCGCTGAAGAAGGACGGGTTCAAGATTTACGCGACTGAGAAGACTTCGAAGGCGTTGGAGGAGGCGAACCTGAAGGACGTCGTGACCCTCAACAAGATAAGGGAGGCTGAAAAGAAGCCGAACATCTCGGACGAGATAGCCTCCGGGAACATCGACCTCGTGATCAATATCCCGGTCGAGGAGTCGAAGGAAGAGATGGAGGACGAGTACCTGATCAGGAGGATGGCGGTCGAGTTCAATGTCCCGGTGATGACGACGCTGGAGCTCGTTGCAGCGCTGGTCGCTGTGATAAAGTACAGGCACGCAAACCCGCTGACGGTCAAGTCTCTCAATGAGTACATGGACGCGCTACCCTGGAAGAAATGGTGAGCCGGCCGATCCCCACACTTTTTCCACCATCGATCCGCAGCGGGAGGTGTTTTATACTTGGACGGAGAATCCTTCCATATTGAAGGCGGTGTCGCAGGATGCCGAGATCGCACCCCGAGGTCGTCGAGGCGGCAGCGCTCTTTTCCGGAAAGGACTCGATGTTCGCGATCCTGCAGGCCGAAAGGATCGGCCTCCGCGTGAGGGAGCTAATATCAATGGTCACGACATTCGGGCAGCCCTCGCCACATATGGAGAACCTCAGGGCGCTCGAGAAGGCTGCAAAAAGCATGAGCAAAAGGCTGAGGATCGTGGACCTCCGCGAGGGGGAAGGGATGCTGGTTGGCGCCCTCAAGGATTCGGGCGCGAACGCACTAGTCGCCGGCGATGTCTTTGTGGAGGACCATGTGAAGTGGCTCGAGGGGGTCTGCAGGAGGGCGGGAATGGGTGTCGTGGAGCCGCTTTACGGGATGAGCACGAAAAGCGCACTTGAAGAAATGCTCAATGAAGGCTTCGTCGTCAAGATAATAGGCGTTGACACTAGGCTTCTCGGGGAGGAGTGGCTTGGATTCACGCTTTCTAGAGAAAATCTTGGCGATTTTCTCGGGGGGATTGGGAATGCGGACCCGCTTGGAGAGAACGGGGAATACCACACGCTGGTCCTAGACTGCCCGTTGTACTCCAAGCGGCTGGAGGTGCGTTCGTCCACAGTGCTGCAGGCAGGGAGCCTGAAGTACCTGAAGGTCGAGGTCGCTTGATTGGCTGGGCGGAGTTCAGAGGATAAAAAAGGGGACCGCAGAAAGATGCAACTGGGCATAGACGGTTGCTTTAGCCTGAATCAGAAATCATAAGGGCTTGGCAGAGGTGTTGTTGGCGCAAGGCAGAGAAGGCGCATTGTCCGATGGCGTGGAAGGCATTTGCCTGATCCGGAAGTCCCTCTGGATGCGCGGCAAGAGGTCAAGTGGATTTGCCCAAAAAGCTTAATACCCATTCGAACTAGGATAACCTTACAAAACGGTGGTTAAAGTGAGCCAATTCCAATATCTATAACGCGACTGGTCCCTTCTTGTTCCGACCAGTTGGTGCTCTCAGGTCCTGAGAGACTGAATCCAGTTTTTGAGACGAGCCAAGAAAAAGCAAAGAGAATGGAAAAGGCATCAGCCCGCAGGCACATAGCCGGCATCGCATTGGACCGCCCTGATCTTGGGGTGATTACACTATGAGCAGCACCGTGGAGCTAGCCGACCTGAAGCACGCTACAGACGTCCAGAAGGTGAAGGAGAGGATAAGGAATGTCCAGCGCATGCTCGTCGAGATGACCTCGTCGATGGGGGTGCACCTCGGATCCTCACTCTCTTGCCTCGAGATCATAGCCACGCTCTACTTCCTGAAGATGCGGCACACCCCCCATAGGCCGCAGTGGAAAGAGAGGGACAGGTTCATACTCAGCAAGGGGCATGCAGCCCCGGTGCTATACGCAGTCCTGGCAGAGGCGGGGTACTTCCCGAAGGAGGAGCTCCGCACGCTCAAGCGCATCGACTCGCGGCTCCAAGGGCACCCCGACCTGAAGACTCCAGGGGTCGACGCCCCCTCGGGCTCGCTTGGCCAGGGGATCTCGATAGGCATCGGGATGGCAGTTGCGGCGAAGATGCGCGGGAGCAGGAGCAGGGTTTATGTACTCGCAGGCGACGGCGAATGCGACGAGGGGCAGGTCTGGGAATCCCTCATGACGGCTGCGCACCTGAGGCTTGGCAACCTGGTCCTGATAATAGACAGGAACGGCTGGCAGCTCGACGACAGGACGGAGGAGGTGAAGAGGAAGGTGCCGCTCAGGAGCAAGCTAGAGAGCTTCGGGTGGGAGACCTACTCGATAAACGGCCACGACGTGGAGAAGATAGTCGAGGTCCTGGACGCCGCTGAGAGGGCGGAGCAGCCAGTTGCGATAATAGCACACACAAAGAAGGGCAAGGGGATCTCCTTCCTCGAGGACTCGAACAAGGGGCACAAGCTCAAGCTGAGCGAGGAGGAGTATCTCGCAGCGATCAAGGAGCTGGAGATGAAGGCAAAGTGCGCGTAGCTTTCGGGGAGGGGCTGATTGAGATCGGCGGCGAGAACGAGGACCTGGTCGTGCTGACGGCGGACGTCGCGAAGCCCACCCATGTGATCGGATTCGGGGAGCGCTTCCCCCACAGGTTCCTGAACGTCGGGATAGCGGAGCAAGACATGGTCGACGTCGCGGCAGGGCTGGCTCTCAGCGAGAAGGTGCCCGTCGCAGTAGCGTTCGCGCCGTTCATGATGAGGGCATGGGAGCAGGTCAGGAGCACGATCTCGAGGTGCAGCCTGAACGTGAAGCTCGTGGGCACCCACGCCGGGCTCTCGGCATCGGACGAGGGCGCGTCCCACCAGTCGCTGGAAGATGTGGCGCTGATGCGGGTGCTCCCCAATATGACCGTGGTCGTGCCCGGGGACAGGGAGGAGGTCAAGGAGGCCACGCGCGCGATAGTTGAGAGCAGGGGGCCCGCGTACATGAGGATAGGGAGGGACGAGGACGCCAGGTTCCTTGAAGAGGGGTTCAGGCTCGGGAGGGCTGCAGTGCTCAGGGACGGGAGCGATGTTGTCGTCTTCTCCAACGGATACCTCACTTCGGAGGTGCTCAAGGCGGCGGAAGGGGCTCCCGTGGACGCGATGGTAGTACACGTACCGACCGTGAAGCCCCTGGACGCTGGGGCGGTGGTATCCGCGGCGAGGAGGGCTGGGGCGGTCATCTGCGTCGAGGAGCATAGCGTAATCGGAGGGCTGGGCAGCGCGGTCTCCGAGCTGCTCTCGGCAGAGTGCCCCGTCTACGTGAGGAGGATGGGCGTCGGAGATACGTTCGGTGAGTCCGGCACATACAGGGAGCTGCTGGAGAAGCACCGCCTCACTGCACCTCACATCAGGGAGGCGATGGTCGAGGCTGCCGGGAGGAGGGGGAAGAGATGATCATCGTACTTGAGGAGGAATCGAGACACCTGGAGGAGGTGCTCGGCGGGAGGTTCCGGAAGGTCAGGCACGGGGGCAAGGTCGCCTATGTCTCGGTCAGGCAGGTCCCGAGGGAAACCCTGGACAGGCTGCACAACGCAAGGATCGTTGACACGGGGAAGCCTTACCAGCTGGCGAGCAGGAGCTTTGTGGAGGATGGCACCAGGGTCAGGATCGGGGAGGCGGAGTTCGGAGGAAAGGGGATCCAAGTATGCGCAGGCCCATGCGCGGTCGAGAGCAGGGCCCAGCTGCTCGAGGCGGCTGAGGCAGTAAAGACTGCAGGCGCGTCCGTCCTTAGGGGGGGCGCGTTCAAGCCCAGGACCTCGCCGTACTCCTTCCAGGGGCTGGGCGAGGAGGGCTTGAGGATCCTGAGGGAGGTCTCGGACGAGGTCGGCATACCAGTCGTAACCGAGGCCACATCCCCTGAGCAGGTCCCTGTTGTGGCAGAGTACGCCGATGCCATACAGATCGGCGCCAGGAACATGCAGAACTTCGAGCTACTAAAGGCGGCTGGCAGATCCGGGAGACCGGTGCTGCTGAAGAGGGGGGCATCCGCCACCATCGAGGAGTGGATGCTCGCTGCCGAGTATGTGCTGCTCGAGGGAAATTGGAGCGTGATCCTTTGCGAGAGGGGGATCAGGAGCTTTGACGGCGCGACGCGGAATGTCTTCGACGTCGCCGGGATGGCTTTGGCGAAGGCGCTCACCCACCTGCCCGTCATCGCCGACCCAAGCCATGCAACAGGGAGGAAAGACATGGTCATGCCGGCTGCGATGGCTGCGGTTGCCGCAGGCGCGGACGGGCTCATCGTGGAGGTCCACCCAAGGCCGGATGAGGCGCTCAGCGACGGGCCTCAGTCCCTCGATCCGATCGGGTTCAGGAAGATGATGTCCGAGGTCGCGAAGGTCGCAAATGCAATCGGCAGGGGTCTGCGTTGAGGCAAATTTCGGTCGGGTCAAGGGGTCGTGGCTGCAGAGTCCTGATTGGAGCAGGCCTCCTGAGCAGAGTGGGGGAGAGCCTCAGGCCCTTGGTCGGTGGCGGGAAGGCGGTGGTCGTGACGGTCCCCCCTGTCAGGGAGCTTTACCTGCAGATCGTATTGGACAGCATGGAGGATGCAGGGGTCGAACCCCTTGTGTTGACCGTCCCCGACGGCGAGGATGCCAAGACGCCCAGGACTTACCTCGATGTCGTGGGCAGTATGCTGGACGCTGGCGCGGGCAGGGACGCGCTGGTGGTCTCACTCGGAGGGGGGTGCGTGGGCGACCTCGCCGGTTTCGTGGCTTCGACGTATATGCGCGGGGTCAGGCTGGTTCACATCCCGACCACTCTGCTCGCGCAGGTGGACAGCAGCATAGGCGGCAAGAGTGCGCTCAACCACCCGAGGGCTAAGAACCTCATAGGCAGCTTCCACCAGCCGGAGCTCGTGATCGCCGACACGATGGTGCTGAGGACGCTCCCGACGAAGGAAGTCCGCTGCGGGCTGGCAGAGGTGCTCAAGTACGGCGCCATACTCGACAGCGAATTGTTCGGGATCCTAGAGGGGAAAGCCGAAGAGGTGCTCGGGCTCAACGAAGTGGTCCTGGAGGATGTGGTCTGTCGATCGGCAGAGATCAAGGCAAGGGTCGTGGCTGCGGACGAGATGGACAGGGGCGAGAGGATGCTACTCAACTTCGGGCACACGGTCGGCCATGCCATAGAGGCGGCGACGGGCTACACCGGGTACAGCCACGGGGAGGCGGTCGCGATAGGCATGGCGGCAGAGTCCAGGATCGCAACCAGGCTGGGCATGATAGGCGATGGCGAGGCGGAAAGGATTGTAAAGCTTGCGACACGGCTCGGTCTCCCGACTAGGGCGAGGGGTGTCGCAGCCGATGAGCTGATATGGCTCATGCACGGCGACAAGAAGGCGCAGGGCGGGCGGCTGAGGTTCGCACTCCCGGACGCGATCGGGTCAGGATCGGTGGTCGAGGTGACGGACACGGGATTGATCGCTGAGGCGATCTCGGGGGTGCTTGGAGATTAGGGGCAGGGCTTACAGGATATGCGCATCGGTCACGGGCAAGGACGAGCAGGCGATCGCAAGGGCAGCCCTGGCAGCGGAGGAGCTGGGCGTCGACTTGGTGGAGCTGAGGCTCGACTCGGTGGAGGGCCTCGACCGGGAGAAGGTCAGGTCGGTATTCAGGATGACCGCGGGGCTCGGCGTGCCCAGGATCGCCACGGTGATGCCGAGCAGCATATTCGGGCGGTTTTCAGGGAGTCCGAAGGAGAGAGCGGAGCTGCTGTTAGAGGCTGCAAGCCACGCCGACTATGTCGATCTCGGGGCCGAGATCCTGGGCGAAGTTGACTGGCTCCTGGAGAGGGTCTCACGGAGGTCAAAGGTGATACTCTCCTGGCATGCCAACCGAATGCTCACAGTGCAGGAGATGAAGGAATTCGCCAGGTCCAGGCAGGGGTGCAGCGTCTACAAGATCGCGATGCCCGCCAGGAGCGTGGCGGACAACCTGGTTGCATTGGAGGGGTGCCTGGCTTTGGAAGGGGTCAAGAGGGTCGTCTTCTGCTACGGCAGGGATGGGGTGCCTTCGAGGGTGCTCTCGCCGCTCTTCGGGGCGGAGTGGGCATACGCGGCGCTGAGGAAGGGCGAGGAGACCGCGCCCGGGCAGGTCGACGTGGAGACGCTCAAGAGGATCAGGGAGGCCTTTGCGTGACCACCAGCAGGACCAGGCTCTTCTGCCTAGTGGGGGATCCGGTCGATCATTCGGTCAGCCCGGAGATCTTCACCAGGGCGTTCGAGGCATGCGGGGTAGATGCAGCATACCTGGCATTCAGGGTCCCAAGCCGGTGCCTGGGCGAGGCGGTGGCTGGGATCAGGGCACTCGGCATCTCCGGATTCAACGTGACGATACCGCACAAGATAGCGGTCATGCGCCACCTCGACGCGGTTGAGGGGGCAGCCAAGGAGATCGGCGCCGTGAACGTGGTAAAGGTCGAGGGCGGCAGGTCTGTAGGCTACAACACGGACGGGGAGGGGGCGCTGAGGGCGCTCAGCGGAAGGAGGCTCTCAGGGAGGAGGGTTGCAATATTGGGGTACGGCGGGGCGGCGAGGGCAGTAGCCTTTTCGATCGCATCCTCGCAGAGACCCGAGGAGATAATCATTTCAGGGAGGGACCCGGCGAAGGCCATGGGGCTCGCCCAGCGGCTGGGGGCCCTCTTCGGGGTCAAGAGCACCCCCTCCAGCCTCGATGGGCTCGGTAAGGCCCTCCCCGATGTCCTGATCAACGCGACCCCGCTCGGCATGGCTCCCTGGGTCGAGGAGATGCCCGTCGACAGGGACGTCCTGCGCGAAGGGATGGTCGTATTCGACCTCGTGTACAACCCCGCCGAGACCAAGCTGCTGGGGGAGGCGAAGGCAAAGGGCTGCATTGCCATCGGGGGGCTGGAGATGCTTGTCGGGCAGGCGGCTGCAGCATTCGAGATCTGGACGGGCATCGATGCCCCGCTGGGGGAGATGAGGAGGGCGGCAGAGGAAGCGCTCAAGGTCAGGGGAGGTTCAGGCGCATGAGGGGGAAAGGCACATCCTACGGCGCAGCCACGATAGTCAATGCGATGCCCTCCGGATTCGGGGGAGCGATCGGGGTCTGGCTCAAGACGGTCGCGGAGGTGGAGATCACCGAAGACCCGGCGGTCGAGGTGGTGGCGGCAGACCAGGAGGTCGACGATCTCTCTCTAATCGTCGAGTCGTTCAGGGCCGCCTCGGGCAGGTTCGGGATCAGCTGCGGCGCGCGGATCACGGTGCGGAGCGAGATACCGCCCGCGAGGGGGATGAAGAGCTCGAGCGCAGCATCAAACGCAGTCGTGCTCGCCACGCTGGACGCGCTCGGGAGGGAGTGCGAGGCGATGGAGGCGGTCCAGATGGGCGTGCTTGCATCCAAGAAAGCAGGCGTGACTGTCACCGGCGCCTTCGACGACGCGTGCGCGAGCCTCTTCGGCGGGGTGTTCCTCACGGACAACACCGGGATGAGGGTGCTCAGGAGCTGGGACGCCGAGGAGCTGACTGCGCTCTTCCTGGTCCCCGAGGAGAGGAGGTACTCAGGGAGGGTCGACGCAGAGCGCCTCAGGAGCTACGCGCGGGTATCTCTCATTGCATTCAACGAGGCGATCGAGGGGAGGGTCTGGCAGGCGATGCTCATCAACGGCTTGGCGATGTGCCGCGTCCTAGGGTTCGACGCCGAGCCGATCCTGGAGGCGGTCAAGGAGGGGGCGGCCTCGGCAGGACTGTGCGGCAAGGGCCCAGCCATCTGCGCGGTCACAAAGCCGGAGTACGAAGGAGAGATCATGGACCGCTGGAGGAGCAGCGGACACCCCATAATCAGGACCAAGATCAGGGGCAGCTCAGAGCTCGGAGAGAAGGGTAGAAGGGGGGAGGAGATTGACCGGTAAGGGGGTTGTCGCCGTGGTCAGGAGGAGCGAGTTGGACGGGACGGTCAGGGCGCCCCCTTCGAAGAGCCTTACCCAGAGGGCGGTGGCTTGCGCGCTGATTGCAGAAGGCAGGACTGAGATCGTCGACCCCTCGGACTCTGACGACGGCAAGGTGGCGGCCGCAGTCGCGAAGAGCATGGGCGCGAGGGTGAGGAGGGGCGAGAGGTCCTGGCTCATAGACCCCCCTACCCTGCCCGAGGCTCCCGACGACGTGGTCGACTGCAAGGGGTCTGCAACGTCGATGAGGCTATTCACAGCGATCGCCGCGCTTGCGGACGGGGCGACGGTCCTGACAGGGGACGGGTCCCTGAGGAGGCGCCCAGTAGGGGAGCTCCTCGAGGCGATGAACGCGCTCGGCGCACGATGCTTCTCAACGAGGGGCAATGGCCTGCCCCCGGTGGTTGTGGAGGGAGGGGGCATCAGGGGCGGCGCGGTCTCGATCCGAGGGGACGTGAGCTCGCAGTACATATCTGCCCTCATAATTTCCTGCACCAGGGCTGATTCGGACACCGCGATACAGGTGCTCAAAGGCCTCGAGTCTTCTGGGTATGTCAGGATGACCCTGGACGTACTGAGAGAGTTTGGGGGCATTGCGGATCCGGACTTCGCCTCGGCGAGATTCCTTGTCCCAGGAAGGCAGACCCTCAAGGGCTGCAGGTTCGTTGTAGAGGGCGACTACTCCTCCGCAGCGTTCTTGATAGCGGCTGGAGCGCTGGCAGGCAGGGCATCAGTCACCGGCCTCAGCGCCAGGACGTCCCAGGGTGACAAGAAGATCCTGGAAATACTGGAGAGGATGGGCGGCGATGTCTCGGTCGGCGGCGGCACTGCGACGGCGGTCCGGAGAGGGCTGAGGGGAGTCGAGATCGACTGCTCAGAGGTGCCAGACCTCGTACCCGTGCTGGGGGTCCTGGCAACTCAGGCAGAGGGGGCCACAGTGCTCAGGAGGATCTCAAGGCTCAGGATCAAGGAGAGCGACAGGGTGGAGGGCGTGGTGGGCATGATAAACAGATTTGGGGGGCACGCTGAGGCGGATGGGGATAGGATCGTGGTCGAGGGCCCCTCGAGCCTGAAGGGCACGGAGATAGACCCGAGGGGGGACCACAGGATAGCGATGGCTGCGGCGGTCGCTGGGCTAGCCGCTAGCGGCGAGACGGTGATAAGGGGCGCGGAGTGCGTCTCAAAGAGCTACCCGGGCTTTTTCTCCGACATGGAGAGGCTGGGCGCGGGAGTGGAGGTGACCAGAGGGTGAGTTTCGGGTTCGGCAAGGAATTCAGGATCACGGTCTTCGGGGAGTCGCATGGCGCATGCGTCGGGGCGGTCGTCGAGGGGTGCCCCGCAGGGGTCCCCTTGGAGGAGGGGGACATACAGCGCGAGCTCGACAGGCGCAGGCCGGGCGGTCGGCTAGCGAGCTCGAGGGGCGAGGCGGACAGGGCCAGGCTGCTCAGCGGAACACTAGGCGGCCGGACCAATGGCGGTCCGATTGCGATGCTGGTGGAGAACCAGGACGTTGACTCATCGTGGTACGAGGAGAACAGGCACCTGCCGAGGCCGGGCCACTCGGACTTCCCGGCATTCGTGAAGTACGGCGGCATGAACGACTACAGGGGAGGCGGGTTCTTCTCCGGGAGGATGACTGCACCCTTGGTCATGGGAGGGGCAGTGGCCAAGAGGCTGCTTTCTCTTTCTGGAGTGAAGGTCATCGGGCACATTGTGCAGATTGGCGGCGCCAGGCTTCGGGAGGAAGTCGGCGACCAGGAGATTGAGGCTGCTGCCAAGGAGGGCGCAATATGCGCGGACAGGGGGACTTCGAGGGAATTCGAGGGCGAGATCGAGAGGGCTGCCAAGGAGGGGGACTCGATCGGGGGCGTGGTCGAGTGCAGGGTGCTCAACCTGCCAATCGGCATCGGGGAGCCCTTCTTCGACTCCGTCGAGGCGCTGATAGCCCACGGAGTCTTCAGCATCCCGGGGGTCAAGGGAGTGGAGTTCGGCGCAGGGTTCGGCATTGCAGCATTGAGGGGATCGGAGGCGAACGACAGCTTCGTTGTCAGGGGCGGCAAGGTGGCGACGGAGACGAACAGGTCTGGCGGGGTGCTGGGCGGGCTGACGACCGGGATGCCCCTCATCTTCAGGGTCGCCATCAAGCCTACCCCTTCAATAAGGAAGGCCCAGAGGACGGTCGACTTGAGGGCTGGAAAGGAGTCGGCGCTGACGATAGGCGGCAGGCATGATCCCTGCATTGCGGTCAGGGCCGTCCCGGTCGTCGAGGCGGTCGCTGCGGTCTGCATAGCGGACCTGATGATTAGGGATGGCAAGATACCGAGGAAGGTTGGTGAACAGGGTGGGAATTGAGGAGGTCAGGAAAGAGATAGACAGGATAGACGAGGAGATAGTGAGGCTGCTGAACGAGAGGGTGGCGGCGTGCAAGAAAGCAGGAGTGGCCAAGGGAGGGGTCGCGATACTCGACCTGGACCGCGAAAGGAGGGTGCTGGAGAGGGTCGCAGCCAGGTCCGGGGATGCCCCGTCGGAAGGGATACGGTCGGTCTACAGGGAAGTGATCTCGATGTGCCGGAGGGTCCAGAGGCCTATCACAGTTGCCTTCCTGGGACCGGAGGGGAGCTTCTCCCACGAGGTCGCATCGAAGCACTTCGGGTCATCCTCGAAGCTTCTTCCGAGCAGGAGGATAAGGAACATCTTCACGGAGGTGGACCTCGGTGGTGCTGACCTGGGCGTGGTCCCGTTCGAGAACTCGCTCGAGGGCGCAGTCAACGACACGCTGGACTGCCTCGTCGAGTACCCAGTCTCAATAGTCGGCGAGGCGCTGTTCAGGATCAACCAGAACCTGATCGTCGACCCCGAGGTGACCTCGCTCAGCCAGATCGAGAGGGTCTACTCGCACCCGCAGGCGCTCGCGCAGTGCGACGGGTACATCACGAAGCACCTGAACGACAAGGAGATAATCGTCACCGAGTCGACGGCTAGGGCTGTGGAGCACATCCTGAGGGACCGGAAGGGGGCCGCGATAGGCAGCAAGGTTGCCGCCGAGCTCAACGAGCTGAAGATCTTCGAGGCTGGGATCGAGGACTCGCCGAACAACTACACTCGGTTCGTGGCGATAAAGAAGGGCGGGAGCGCCGAGGCAGGGAAGAAAACATCGCTAATACTCTCGATAGACCATGTGCCAGGTTCGCTGGCTGCGGTGCTCAACTGCTTTGCGAAGCACGGAATCAACGTGACCATGATACTATCGAGGCCCCTTTACATGAGGCCGTGGGAGTATCTGTTCTTCGTAGATTTTGAGGGGAATCTGGGTGATGAGAAATGCATGATGGCGATAGAGGAACTGAGGAAAAAGACGAGGTTCCTGAGGATACTGGGAAGCTACTCAGAGTTGCTGTGATCGGCACCGGAAAGATGGGGAGATGCCTTTCCACGCTGCTCAGGGGGCATGCTGAAGTGACGCTGCATGGCAGGGACTCCGACAAGGCTAGAGCAGTGGCGGAAAGGATAGGGGTTGCCAGCGCAGACACCAACGCAGTCTCAGAGAGCGACGTGGTAATAGCCACAATGCCGACCGAAGCACTACCAGGGTTTGTCGAGGAGCAAGCAGGGGGCATGCGAAGCGGCGCAATCTTTGTGGACATCTCGTCTGTGAAAATCGGGTTGGTCGACGATATCCTGAAAAGGCTACCGGACTGGGTCGGGTACGCAAGCATTCACCCGCTGTTCACATCCCCGAGGGTGAAGGAAAAAGATGTAGCATTCATACCAGTTAGAGAGGTTGCAAACATGGGGATGTTCTTAGAAACCCTGTCAAGGTCAGGCATGAGCGTATTCAAGACTACACCAGAAGAACACGACCGCGCCACTGCTGTGACGCAGGTGCTCCACCACTTCGCACTCCTCGCGATGGAGAGGGTCCTCCAGAGACACATGAAATCGTCGGAGGGGTTCAAGACGCACAGCCTAAAGAAGACGATGAGTGTAATCCGGCTGGTCGAGAGGAACCGCGAGACAGCAGTGATGATCCAGAGGCTTAACAAGTACGGGAAGGAAATCAGGGAGGAGTTCATCAGAGAGTGTGAGGCGCTGGACAGCGAGTTTTCGATTTGATTGCCAAACTCAGCCCTCTTCTTTAACCAGAGTGCCCGAGTCGAGTTTTTATTGCAAAACATCGCAATTTTGACTAGGGGTGCTGACGTTCGCTTCTAGCCCCGCTAAAAAGCATCCGATCTTTCTTGCGAACCTCTCCGTAAAGCAAAATTAGGGGCTGGGGACCGATTGTAAAGAAATGAAGTGGTCATATGGACGCCCTGCTTGGCTTCACTGTGTCCCTAATTTCGGCTGCAGCCGTCGCGCTGGTCCTGAAAAAGGCAAATGTCTCGCCTGTCGCAGGGTATATCATTGCAGGGTTGCTCATCGGGCCCGTCTTCAGGGCGGTAGACCCTTCTTCAGAGTACATCAAGATCGCAAGCAACATTGGAATCGCGCTCATCTCATTTGAGATCGGTCTGACCGCAAAGCTAGGTTTCCTCAGGCGGCACACCCAAGAGATCGGCATGACTGCTCTCATTGAGTTCCTGGCAATCACATTCCTCTCAGCAGTTATAGGCGTTTCACTCGGCCTCCCCATAATAATCACCGTAATCCTTGGGCTCATGGCTCTTGACACAAGCACGGCCATAGCTTTTAAGCTGGCAGAATCGACGAAGAAACTATCGGAGAGATCCTCGCTTCAAATACTCGGCGTAGGGACGGTAGAAGACGTAATTGTAATGGCAGGCATTTCGCTGATCCCTGCCTTCGCCCAATTCGGGCACCTGCAGATCGAGAGCATGTTCTACCACATCTCCTTCGTGGTAGTCACCGTCCTTGTTACCTTGGTTGTGAGCCTGCAGATCCTGCCCAAGATATTTGCATTCGTCTCGAAGGGCAACGACCAAGAGATCACGGTGCTGCTGCTCCTCGCGACTGCAATCGGATTCGGTTGGCTGGGGAATTATATGGGGATCTCTTTCTCCCTAGGCGCATTCATAGCTGGTCTCGTGATCTCTTCGATTGATTTGCCCAAGGAAGTCATGAGCAGGATGGTCTCCCTCAGGGACCTCTTTGCGATCCTATTCTTCATATCCGTGGGCCTTGCGATGCCAAGGATTGACAGCCTTGCAAGCGTAGCCTACGCAGCCATGATAGCGCTTGCGGTCATAGCCCTGAAGTTCGTCTCTTTCACCTCAGCCGCCTGGTTGAGCGGGAAAAAGCTGGAAAAAGCGGTAAGAACAGGGTTCTACATGATCCCGATCAGCGAATTCGCACTGATTGTCGCGAGCGAGGGCTACAGGTACGGTTTCATCGACAACAACTTTTTCATGGCCTCTGCATTCGCAGTCATCATATCCGTGATTGTCGCCTCGAAATTGGTTGAAAACGACGAGGCTTATGCAAACAAGGTTGCTTCTTTGATCCCTCCAATGATAAGGAATGGCGTTGAGACCATTGCGATGCAGACCGCAGAATTTTTGAATGGAGCCGTGCTGAGGGCGAAGGAAGGGCAAGAGTTCCTAATAAACATCGGCAGCAAGATAGCAGTAATCATCGTAATAACTTCGGTAGGCGCACTAATCATTCAGCTTTTGAACGACATGCCTCTGACCGCCGACTTTGTCCTGATCATACAGGCTGTAGTTGCGTCTATGGTCGCAATCATAACATTGTTTGAGATCATCAGGCTCGGGAGCAGCGTCCACAGGATGGCGGAATGGGCGCTGCAGAAAAGGGGGAAGGAGGCAAACAAAATCCTGAGGGTGTTCAGGAATCTCGTCTACATAATCACCTTGCTCATCGTCTCCGTGATAATAATCCTTAGCTCAGCCACCATAATCAGAAGGTTGTTCCTAGAATTGGGAGCGCTTACGGCCAACCTCTTATCGTTTGCCTTCATTTTCGCATTGGTTCTCATAGCATTCTACTTCTCCTACAGCAGGATAAGGAAGATGCTCGAAACGCTGGAAGGGATAATCAACAGGATTTAGGGGCGCCTTATGCAGGGAGCTCTGCGAAGAATTTCTGAAACTGCCTTTTCGAGAGGGTGAAGAAGATGAACGATATGATCAGCCCGGAAGCCAAGGAGACGGCGAGCGACGGAAACAGCCCGTAACCGACGCCCATGAATATGTATGAGATCACAGGCGATGCGGAAATCAGGCCCGCCACCCCCAGCACCAGCATTGAAAGGAGGATTCCTGTGCCTGATATGTAGCTGCCCCGGGGCTTCTCGCTGAGTTCAGGGTATATTGAACCGAAATAGAGACCGACGCTGACAGAGATGCATGCCATCGCAGTGCTCAGCACGAGCAAGCTTGCGGCAGCATTCGGCCCGAAATTGAACACTAGTGAGAAAACCCCCGAAAACACCAGGGAAAGGACAAGCGAGAGGGAAAGGGGCAGAATAGCCTTCGCCTTGAAGTAAGACTCGGGGCCGATCGGCGAGGCGAATATGCGCCACAATGCCTTGCCTTCCTGACCTATAGACATAGCAGAGAGGAAGAGGCCGAAGATCCCAGTGCCCATGAGTGAGAACATGCCGGCATAACCGTATACCTCGTAGCGATCCATGGAGCCCATCGTCAGGAACAATGGCATCATCATTATTATCGGGATTGACCAGAACCTCACCATCTCCTTCCTCCTCGCCAGCGACCTGATGTCTTTCGATATGACTGCCAGCTCAGCTTGGGTGAAAAGCAGGCTGCCAAAACCGGTTTTCAGTCCAGAACCCTTGCCCGGCTCCCCATGCCCGGAATGGCTAATCCTGATTGTCACGGGCACGGGGACCCAGTACCTTGACCTAACGGCAACCGCGCTGAGCATCAATGCGCCCCCAAAGAGGAGCGTTACCGCTGAGAAAAAAGCGGCGGATGCGAAATCGCCCGCCGAAGCCTCCGCCACGACTATCGAAGGCCAAACCAATGGCACGAACCAGAGCTCTTGGATTCTCGGAGCGATTGACTCAAGGACTCTGAACAGTATGCCCGGATTGAAAAAAACCTGCGAGAGGGCAAGGACGAAGACTATCAGCACCGCCCTGGACAAGATGGCGGCCCTGCCTCCCCTTTTCGAGAATGTAGAGGAGACGCGGTTCACGATGGATTTTATTATCTCTGAAGCGAAGCCGCCCATCACTGAGCAGAACGCCGCCAGCAACGAGGACACTGCCCAAGCACCAATTAATCCGAACCTGAGAGCCAGGGCAAGGGAGACGCCCAAAACTCCGGTCACAACGTAGCAGTAAGAGAGGACTGTTGAAAATGAGGACGCGAGGACGTACTCGGAGGAGGAGATCGGCATGTAATTCACCATTTCGCTCGATGCATACTGCGCGTTATCGCCTATTACGAAGAATATGCCGTAGAGCACCACGAATGACAGAACGATCAGCGGCACCGAGGAGAGCAGCTGCAGCGACAATGCCCGCAAGTAGGCGATTTCAGGTTCGGGAACGACCCCAAGTAAAGCATAGGCGATGGACGAGGAGGCGGCAAAAACAATCGCGGCAACCAGGATCAGCCCAGTCGGCTTTGAGAGCCAGCGATTCGAAAGCCCTCCACGCCCCCTGATCTGGGAGAGCAGGAGTATGAGCAGTATTGCATTTACTCTCGACCACCTCATCTGCTGAGCTCCTCCACCACCGAACGGACGTCGGCCCCTCCTGTGAGCATCAAGAAGACTTCCTCGAGGCTGGAGCCCTGCATTCCAGCCTTCCCCTTCAGATCCTCCACGGTGCCCTCGGATACGAGCGACCCACCATACAGTATCGCAATCCTCTTGCATATGGCCTGAGCGATCTCCAGAATATGGGTGCTGAAGATGGTCGTCACGCCTTCCCCGCTAAGCCTGTTCAGCAGGTCCTTTACGATCTTCGCAGACCTTGGATCCAATCCATTGAGCGGTTCGTCCATTATCAGCAGCCGTGGTCTGTGGAGCAGCGCGCCGATTATTGCCACCTTCTGGCGCATCCCTTGGGAGTAGCCGCTGAGCATCTCGTCCTCCCTCCCAGAAAGCTCGAAAGCCTCCAAGAAATGCGCTATCCTAGTCCGCTTATCCACCTCGGGCAAACCGTACAGGTCGGATACGAACTCGAGGTATTCCCGTGCAGTCAGGAAGTCATATAGTCGCGGGGTTTCCGGCACGTACCCGATAATGCGCCTGACTTCTATCGGCTTTTCGTAAGGGCGAACCCCGAAGATCGAGATCTCTCCTGCGTCTGGCCTGATCAGCCCCACCATCATCTTCATAAGCGTGCTCTTCCCGGACCCATTCGGCCCCAGCAGCCCGTAAACCTGGCCCTCCTCAATGTCGAGGGAAAGGTTATCGATTGCCCTGACCTCGCCGAAATTTTTTGTGAGCGAAGACGTGCGGACTGCAACCGCCATATCAGGGTTCACCATTAACATGAAAATTATAGTTCTGAATATAAAAATGCTTTTTATTTAAAAAAGACTTTTGGTTTCTTAACACCAAAATTTTTCTTTAAGAACATTGAATCGCCAAACATTTAGGCTTGAACTATGGCTTACGAAGACGACTAAAAAGAGCTCGAACGAATTGAGTCGAGAGAGAGGTAAGACGCCCCATAGAGGACTAATAGCGCATGCAAGAATGGTAAACCTTATTACGCCTGTTACGGAACTCCATTCGGCGATGAAGCTCGCCTTTAAATGCCCTCGCATTAATGCATGTGGCTGATAGCTTCTACTGTTATGCAAAAATGGGGGGTAGGCTTTGGCTTCGCTTCACAAAGATCCGAACAAGAATCAGTCATCAAAACAATCAGAGGGCATTGAAAAGGGACGTTTTCGCAATTTGGAATTTTCCTTGAAAAAGAGGGCATATCAGGAATTACTTGCGTATTGCCAGAGAAAATCGCTGACCCTTGAAGATGGAGTTTCTTCATTAATAGAAAGAGGGATAGACAATTACTGGCTCATGGCATACAAGTCCCTAAAGCATGATTTCATCATGTTGAAAGAAAATTTTGAGACCTACAAGAGAGACAATAAGCTGTTAACGGCAATCGAGGCTCAGAATGAAGAGCTCAAGTCACAGCTGCTCAAAAAAGGGATTCCCAACCAAGTTCTCGCAACCCCTTCCAAGAAGGAAAACACCAACAAGGCAGGAGAACTATCTGTTGCTAAAGAGCTTGCAGACAAAGAAGGAGAGAGTGAGGCTGCCAGGATGAGTTTAGCAGTGAGGGAAGAAACCGCTGCAAAGTTGAAGCAGTTCTTAATCGAGAAAGGGTTCTTTGTCACTGACGCTGTACCAGTTCTCATCGAATACGGGCTCGCATCCCAGGATGAATATGCGCTGATGGCGCTTAAGGAGGAAAGAGAGAAAGAGCTCCCAAAAATGGACGCTGAATATGCAGCGCTCCGATTCCGGGCGTACCAGTATTTCAAGGTGAACCAGACGATAACGATCAGGCTGTATGTATTGCTCTCGGAGAATAGAAGACTTAAGGAGCTTTGCCAGCTGCATGGAATATGCATCGCGGCGCAGGATCCGTGGGATGACTGGGGTTCCGATAAAATAAACGAACTATACGGCAGGTACGTTTTTGTAAACAGGGTCTGATTTTTTGCAAAACGCCGTTGCGCAGAGCGGCAAGGACCCGGAATTTTTGCTTGCTAAGGTAAATTATGAAGATATAAAATGTGTCTGCCCTAGTTTATGAAAACTGAGACGCAGCAGAAAGAAGCAACTGGAGCATGACCCAGTTAAGAGCCGGGAAAATGCAAAAATACGGACAGCCATCAAAGGAACGCAGTCAAATCTGAGGGGCACGGGCTGGAAAGGCCTATGTCTCTAAAGGAATTAAGCGTTTGGCGTCGTACCCTTTTTCAACAGGGACTTCAGCGCCTCGCGGTATTCCTTATGGAGCCTCCGGTATTGCTCATACTCCTCGTCTGACAGTGACAACAGTCGGGCGTACTCCAAAATAGTCTGTTTTGTCATAAAGCCAGCGCTCTCAAGCTTCGAGACCTCCGAGTCATACTTTTCGGAGCCGCAACAATTCGCAAGCTTCGCCTGCAATTCGAAGAGCCTAGCCATCTTCGCTTGATCTTCCTCTATCTCGAATCCCAATTCCTTTAGCCCTTTGACAGCGGCTTGCAGTTCTTCAGCCGCGTATTTCTGCCCTAGGGAAGCTTCGCCCATATGGAACAGGAATGCCTCAGCGGCGGCCCGGTAGTAGCTCTCTATAAGGTGTTCCACCCGCTCTTCTCTTGCCACCTCCACAAGCCCAGCCTTAAGCAATTTCTTTATGTGATGGTAAACCGCTTGTGGCGTTAGACCAAGTTCTCCTGCGAGCTGGCTCACGGTCATCTCCTTCGCCCTTAGCATGTGGATTATCTTCCGTCTCGTGTCGTCTGCCATTAGCTGGAACGCTTCTGGATCGCTGACGGTCATTATCGATTTCATGATAAACTTCCACGTTAAAATCGATATCTGAGTTCCTATATAAGCGTTTTGCAATTAAGACGTATTACATGCTATGAAAACTATAATGTGGCAATTCAAACCAAAAGTTTATAAGAATATGTATTTTTTAGTAGTAAAATAGAGATTTTAATATTGAGTGGAGTGGTTGAATGATGCTCTGGTTGGAAAGGCTGAAAATTGGTGCCCATTGGGTTTCACGCTTGCAGTTCGGAACTGCCCTCGATATAGCGACCAGCAAGATGGATACTTCTGACAGAATGTATTGCCAGGCTTTTGGCGACGAACAATCAAAGGTGGCCTGGGAAATTGAGAAAATAAGAAACTGCCAAAACTGCTCGCTGGTCAAAGAACACGTGGTCAAGCAGGCAAAATAACCTGAAGGCTATGGTTGTTTATTCAATTTTTTTTTTAAAAAAAAATTTATAAAAAAACTATTTAATTATTTTTTAGCTTCTCAGCCCAGAACGAATGTTTTTGGCAATTCATTTTTGCCTGATCTCGAAGACGCATCTCTTGTCGCCCTTCGCAATGCACTCGGTCTCTTCGACCTGGAAGGGCTTCCCGAATACCTCCGCGAAGGCCCCGGCGGTCATC
>Ga0078972_1004838_pt1 | contig 35699 bp, 22 predicted proteins | sample YelNatPaOPGAMG01_FD_67568 | JGI IMG/M metagenome (GOLD analysis project Ga0078972, IMG submission 67568) | Hot spring thermophilic microbial communities from Obsidian Pool, Yellowstone National Park, USA - OP-RAMG-01 (SPADES assembly) (version 2) | ecosystem: Environmental > Aquatic > Thermal...
CTCGGTTTGCCTTTCGGGTCCCTCCCCGTTCCAAGGGCTTGGCCCGCGGAGCCTCACCCCGCCCTTGGCCCATTCTTCCCCCGGATCCAGTCCGGGGTCGAATGCCCCCAATCCCTTGGCAGGTGATTGTGCGGTTATGCCGGCCATGAAGACCCATGGGGATTTGCACTCCCATTTCGCCTTCCATAGCGGGATTGGGGCATCGTCCTCGGCTTGAGGCCGAAGGACAAAAGGCATAAGCTCGAACTCTCGCCTGCTTCGGGGGGCGGAGGAAGCGGAGGGAACCATGCCATTGATGCCCTGGATCGTCGCAGCCGTCGCTGTCGTCCTCGTGGTCGCGCTGGTGGTGCTCTGGGCTCGGAACTACCGAAGGGTGGGCCCCAACCAGGTGCTCGTGATCTCGGGCCGCACCTCCACCGTTCTGGACGCCGAGGGCCGGAAACAGAAGGTGGGCTACCGCCTCCAGGTGGGCGGAGGCACCTTCGTGATGCCCCTCATGGAGACCGCCGAGGTCTTCCCGCTGGAGGTCTTCTCCATCTCCCTGCGGTGCCCCGAGGTCCTCACCGCCCAGGGCGTGCTCATCTCGGCCGAGGCCCAGGGCCAGGTGAAGGCCTGCGGCGAAGAGCCCCTCCTCCACCGCGCCGTGGAGAACTTTCTCTCCAAGGGCTCCTCGGGCATCACCTACGTGGCGCAGGAGGTGCTCGAAGGCCACATGCGAGGCATCCTGGGCACGCTCACCGTGGAGGAGATCTACGCCCAGCGGGAGGAGTTCGCCCGCCGCGTGCGGCTGGCCGCTCAGGAAGATTTCGGCCGGCTGGGCTTGGACCTGGTCTCCTTTTCGCTGAAGGACATCTCGGACAGCCAGGGGTACATCGCCGCCCTGGGCGCCCGGCGCATCGCCGAGGTGAAGCGCGACGCCACCATCGCCCAGGCCGAAACCGAGAGGGACGCGGCCATCAACGCCTCCCAGGCTCGCAAGGAGGGCGACGTGGCGCGCCTCGCGGCGGAGACCGAGCTGGCCGAGGCCACCCGCGACTTCGAGGTCCGGCGCGCCCAGTACCAAGCCGCCGTGAACGTCCAGCGGGCCCAGGCGGACATCGCCTACGACCTGGAGCGGGCCAGGCTCTCCGAGGCGCTCAAGCGCCAGGAGTATGGCGTGCGGCTCGCCGAGAAGGAGCTCGCCGCCCAGCTAGAGGAGAAGGAGATAGCGCGCCGCGAGAAGGAGCTGGAAGCCACCGTGAAGCGGCCCGCCGAAGCCATGGCCTATCAGGCCAAACTGGAGGCGGAAACGGAGGCCTTCCAGAAGGAGCTGGAGGCCAAGGGCAGGGCCGCCGGCGTGCGGCTCGAGGGCGCCTCCCAGGCCGAGGCCCTCCTCGCGCGCGGCAAGGCCGAGGCCGACGCCATGAGGCTGAAGGCGGAGGCGTGGAAGCAGTACAGCGACGCCGCCCTCGCGGAGATGGTCATCAAGGCGCTTCCCGATATGGCCCGCGCCGTGGCCGAGCCGCTCGCCAAGGTGGACAAGATCATCATGGTGGGCGATGCCGATGGGGCGCCCAAGATCACGGGCCAGGTGGCCGCCGTCCTCGCCCAGCTCCCGCCCGTCATCGAGAACCTCACCGGCCTGAAGCTCCAGGACCTCATCCACAAAGCGAAGCCGGAAGAAAAGGAAAAGAGATGAACCACAGAGGCACAGAGACACAGAGGAAGAACTGTGGGGGGCGGGAAAAAAGGGCCTTTGAATGAGAGGGGCAACGGCTAGCGGTCTGCTTGTCTCTTTTGGCCTAAATCGCTTCTCTCGGTGCCTCTGTGTCTCTGTGGTTAGAAAGGCTTGGGTATGCTGTCGGACCGGGTGAATCGGATCTCCCTCATCCACAAAGCGAAGCCGGAAGAAAAGGAAAAGAGATGAACCACAGAGGCACAGAGACACAGAGGAAGAACTGTGGGGGGCGGGAAAAAAGGGCCTTTGAATGAGAGGGGCAACGGCTAGCGGTCTGCTTGTCTCTTTTGGCCTAAATCGCTTCTCTCGGTGCCTCTGTGTCTCTGTGGTTAGAAAGGCTTGGGTATGCTGTCGGACCGGGTGAATCGGATCTCCCTCTCCCCCACGCTGCGGATCTCCGCGCGGGCCTTGGAGATGCGCGCCCAGGGCATCGACGTGGTGGACTTTTCCGCGGGCGAGCCGGACTTCCCCACACCGGAGGCCGTGAAGCGGGCCGCCAAGGCGGCCATCGACGCGAACTTCACCAAGTACGTGGCCAACGACGGCATCCCCGAGCTGAAGGCCGCCATCCGGGAGAAGCTGCTCCGGGACAACGGCCTCGCGTACGACCCCAACGAGATCATCGTCTCCACGGGCGCCAAGCACTCGCTGCTGAACATCGCCCTCTCCCTCTTCGGGCCGGGCGACGACGTGCTGATCCCCTCGCCCTGCTGGGTCTCCTACCCCGACCAGGTGCGCATGGCGGGGGGAAACCCCGTGCTGGTGCCCACCCGCGAGGAGGAGGGCTTCCACCTGCAGGCCAAGGACCTCCAGGCGGCCATCACCCCCAACACCAAGGCCCTCCTCCTGAACTACCCCTGCAACCCGACGGGGGCCATCTACCCCCGCGAGGAGCTGGAGGCCATCGCCGCCCTCTGCGTGAAGGAGCAGATCTGGGTCATCGCCGACGAGATCTACGAGAAGCTCCTGTACGACGGCTTCCGGTTCGTCTCCATCGCAAGCCTCGACGAGAAGATCAAGAAGCTCACCGTCGTCGTGAACGGCTTCTCCAAGGCCTACTCCATGACGGGCTGGCGCCTCGGCTACGCCGCGGGCCCGCGGGAGATCATCGCCGCCTGCTCCAAGATCCAGTCCCATTCCACCTCCAACGCCACGAGCTTCGTCCAGAAGGCGGCCGTGGAGGCCCTGCGATCCTGCGCGCCCGAGGTGGAGCGGATGAGGTCGGAATTCGAGAGGCGGCGCAACTTCGTCGTCTACCGCCTGCGCTCCATCCCCGACGTCTCCTGCAACTCTCCCCAGGGGGCCTTCTACGCCATGCCGAACATGGCGGCCTACCTCGACAAGGAGTTCGGCGGGGCCCCCATCCGCAACACGTACGGCCTCGCCTACTACCTGCTCAGGGAGGCCCGCGTGGCGGTGGTGCCCGGCGAGGCCTTCGAGGCGCCCGAGCACCTGCGCCTCTCCTTCGCCACCTCCATGGAGCGCCTGCAGGAGGGCATGGTCCGGATCGAGCAGGCCCTCAGGCGGCTCGAGGCGCCCAGGCGCATCCGCCCCCGCGCCCTCAACAACGTCACCACCAAGGTCTCCGCCTACGTGGAGGCCCGGCCCATCCCCAGCATCGACGGGCGTAACGCCCTCCTCTCCGCGGCTCAGGCCCACCTCAAGCCCGAGGCCTACTTCGAGTGGAACGCCGCCATCGCCGGGACCGTGGTGCAGCTGAGGACCAACTCTCCCCACCTGGCCGACTTCTACCAGGAGAACTTTTACCCCGCGCCCCTGGAGGGGGAGCTGGAACCGCACGCCGTGCTCTACGCGGTGAAGGACATCCCTGGGCGCGAGGCCCAGGCCGCTCTGAGCTTGGAGACGGCCACCGGCTTCGCCTTCAACACCGCCTTCTACGGCCAGGTGCGCTCCCTGGCCCTGGCCCTGGCGGCCGAGCAGGCCTCGCGTACCGCGGGAGCCCTCTTCGCCCACTGCGCCGCCCTCGACGCGGACGGCCGGGGCCTGCTCATCTGGGGCGGGCCCGGCTCGGGGCGGACGGCCATCCTGGCGGCGGCCCTCCGGGAGGAGGGGGTGCGCCTGGTCTCCACCGACAACCTTCTGGTGAGGATGCCCCAGGGACAGCCCGTGGCCGACCTCGTGGAGCGCAAGCTCTACCTCAAGGCCAAATGGCTCCAGCACCTGCCCGAGCTGGAGCGGTTCATGGAGCGCTCCAAGCTGGAGAATTGGGTCACCAGCCGCGACCAGTGCTCCCTGGAGTACTGCAAGGAGGGGGACCAGTGCCCGCTGGATCGGGGGGCCGCGGCCTGCGTGCCGGCCTCCAGGGACGGCCGCATCATGCTCGACCCCTACTGGCTGGGAGGGGCCACCCGTCACGTTCGCAGGACGGCACCGCGGGTCTGCGTCCTTCTGGCGAAGGATCCCGTCCTGCCCTCGCTCAAGGAGCTGCCCGCGCGCGAGGCGGCGGGACTGCTCGCGGAGGGCCGGCCGGGGGGAGGCGCTGCGCCCTTCCAGAACCCGCACGTTCCGGCCCCCGACATGGCCCGATCGGAGGCGCTCCGGCGGCAGTTCGAGGCTCTCTTCGCCGCCGCCCCCTGCCTCCTCCTCAACACCGCCGCGGGGAGCCCCGACTCCGCGGCCGGGAGGCTCCTCGATCTCCTCCGCTGAGGGGATCCCGTCGCTGCTCCCCTCCCCATTCCGCGATTGAAGGGTTCCTCCTGGGCAGGTGACGGTGGAGGTATGCCGATTGCCATGAACCCTACTAGGGATCTGCACCTCCATTTCGCCTCCCATCGAGGGATTGGGGCCACCTTCCCCTTTGACAGGGAAGCAAGAGGGGACTATGGTTGTTCTGTAAGTCAGCCTTTTGTCGGAGCCGGTCATGACGGAACGTAGGGGGGCGTTGCGCATCAAGCCTAAGAAGCCCATCCGGGCTAAGGTGAAGGCCTATATACCCGCCCGGGTGGTGGACATCTCCTCCCGCGGCGTCCTGCTGGAGATCACCCAGCCCCTGCCGCCCAAGACGAAGTGTGACCTCAGGGTCCAGGAAAACGGGGACGAACTGCTGCTCCAGGCCACGGTGAGGCGGTGCTGCGTCTGGGGATACGGGACCAACGACCGGCTGGAGCGCGTGGTGGTCTACCGGGCCGGCCTGCAGTTCCGCGACCTCACGGAGGAGGAGGAGAAGCGGCTCTCCGCCCGGGTCTTGGAACCGGTCGGCGCGAACGTGATCTCCGGTGACGGGGAGGGAGCCGACTCGGACTCGCCGATCCTGGTGGGCATCGATCCCTCCGATCTCCGGAAAGAGCCCGGCGGTACTCCGGAATCCTGAGGTCCTCGACGGCCGTGGCTAGGCGTCCAGGTGACCCAAATTCCGCGATCGAATGGTCCTTCCTTCGGCGGCGCAGGTGCTTTCCGAGGGAAAGGCTTTTTCTCCTGAACGGGGAGGGGCTTCTCTCTTTCGCGTTCCGCTGGCGAAGCCAGGCGGAACGCTCGGTTTGCCTTTCGGGTCCCTCCCCGCTCCAAGGGCTTGGCCCGCGGAGCCTCACCCCACCCTTGGCGCATTCTTCCCCCGGATCCAGTCCGGGGTCGAATGCCCCCAATCCCTTATCAGGTGAAAGGGCATTGGAGTTAAACCACGTGTTCATCAACATTGGGGGGCTCCGTTCCGGTTCCATCGCGGGATTGGGGGAAGCCTGACCCCATGTTTGCCTCTGCCTCGCGGTTGCCGGCCTCGCATCGCCTCCCTTTGCGCTGCGTCATTGGGTTCGTGCCCCTAAGTCCCGCGCCTAGTGCACCGAGCAGGAGATGCAGGGGTCATAGGCGCGGATGAGCATGGAGCAGAGGCGCTCCATGCGGGCGTCGCCGGCGCCGCCGGCGGCGAGCTCCTGCGCCAGTTTCTCCAGGTCATGCTGGATGTTCAGGTTGTTCTGCGTGGTGGGGATGATGCAGTTGGCGCGCACGATGCGCCCTTCGCCGTCATAGTCGTAGTGGTGGTAGAGGATGCCCCTGGGCACCTCCACCGCGCCGACGCCCTCCGCCTCGCGGGGCGACACCTCCGCCATGGTCTGGACCGATTCGGGCTCGGCGAGCAGTTCCTCGATCAGGGCGACGGACTCGTGCGCCACGTGGATGCACTCCACGAGCTGGGCGAGGTTGTTCTTAAAGGGGTTGCGGCAGGCGGGCTCCAGGCCCAGCTCCTCGGCCGCCGCGCGCGCCGCCGGTTGGAGGAACCGGCCGTTGTTGTTCCAGCGGGCGAGGGCGCCCACGGCGAAGGAGTCTCGGGAGAGGCGGCAGAGCTTGGAGGTGTTGCGCTCGTCCACAAACTCGTTGGTCATCTGGAGGTAGTCGTCCTCGGCGCGTTCGACACCGTCGGACGAGAGGAGGGCACCTCCGATCCACGGGTAGCCCCCCTCTCCCTTCAGGGAGACGAACTCCGTCTCCCGGGAAAAGGCCGGGATCTCGAACCCCTTGAACAGCTCTGCCACGGCGGCCAGGTCCTTCACGGCCCCCGCCAACTCGGTCTTGAGGGAGGCCAGCTCGCGCCTGTCGGGGAAGAGGGCCATGCCGCCCACCTGGATGGAGACGGGATGCGTCGGCCGGCCGGCCACGACCTCGCACAAACGGTTGGCGACGCCCTTGAGACGGGCCGCGAGGGTCACCGTGGAGGGGGAGCTCTTGAGGAGCGGCAGGACGCTCGGCAGGCCGAGGAAGTCGGGCGCGGCCAGGAAGAGCAGGTGCAGGACGTGGCTCTGGAGCGTCTCGCCGTGCTTGGCCAGGAGCCGAAGCTTCGTGGCGGCCTCGGGCACCTCCACGCCGAAGGCGCGCTCCGTGGCCCTCACGCTCGCAAGCGCGTGGCCCATGGAGCAGATGCCGCAGATGCGCGCCGTCAGGATGGCCGCCGAGGTGTAGTGCTTGCCCTTGAGCATGACCTCGAAGAAGCGGGGCGTCTCCACGATATCCCAGTGCACCTCCTGGAGCTGCCCTTTCACCACGCGCACCAGGAGGTTGCCGTGGCCCTCCACGCGCGTGAGAGGATGGATGCGGATGTTTAGATCGACGTTCATCGGGTCCCTCCCGCCACGACGCCCTCGAATCCCCCGAAGAAGGCCAGGCGCTCGTTGATCTCCTCGTCCGTGAAGCCCCGCTCCCTCGCCAGCGCGAAAAACTCTTCCATGTTGGGCGCCTCCGCCGGGCCACGGCAGCCCCAGCAGCCGAGTCCGCCCGCGGGGCAGGGCGCCTCGCATCCGGCGCGGACGATGGGGCCGAGGCAGAGCTGGCCCCTCTCCATCAAGCAGGTGGTGAAACGCTGCTTGCACTCCACGCACACGGGGTAAGCGTGGAAGGCGAAGGGCACGCCGAGGATCAGGTGCCGCACGATCCGCTCCACCTCCTCCTTGGAGACGGGGCAGCCGGGGATCTCCAGATCTACGGGCACCACCTCCTTGACGGAGCGCACGGGCAGCGTCTCCTTGGGGCTCCGGCCGTAGACTTCGGCGTTGGCCGCGTCGAGGTCGTAGGCGTTCTTCATCCGGTTGACCCCGCCGAAGCAGGCACAGCTACCCAAAGCGACGAGGAGGCGGGCCTTTCCGCGGATCACCTTCAGGCGCTCCACCTCGTCGCTCCGGCTGACGGCTCCCTCCACGAAGGCGATTTCGTACTCCTCCCCCGCCTCCGTGTCGATCTCCCGGAAGTGGACGATCTCCACGGCGTTCAGGAAGGGGACGAGGGTCTCCTCCTTGTTGGCGAGCTGAAGCTCGCATCCCTCGCAGCCGGTGAAGTCAAAAACGGCGATGCGGGGACGGGGGGAATCGATGCGCAGGTATCGCATACCGAATCCTCCTAGATCGCTTCCTTGAGGTTGATGGCCGTCCAGTAGTCGAAGACGGGGCCGTCCTTGCACGTAAAGGTGGAGCCGATGTTGCAGCGGCAGCACTTGCCCATGCCGCAGTGCATGCGCCGCTCCAGGGAGATGAACATGCGCCGCATGGGGATGCCCATGCCGCCGAGCCTGTTGCAGACGAACTTGAACATGACGGGCGGGCCGCAGACGATGGCGTAGGTCCGGTCCGGCTCGATGGGGATCCGGTCGAGGAGCTTGGTGACGAGCCCCACCTCGCCCGTCCACCCGTTGCCGCCCTCCTCCACGATGATGGAGAGGTCCACGCCGTCGACGCGGCGCCACTGCTCGTACTGGTAGTCGAAGAGAAGTTGGCCGGGGCTCTTGGTGCCGTAAAGGATGTGGACGTTCCGGAAGTCCGAGCGGTTCTCCGTCACGTGGAGGATGGCCGAGCGTAGGGGCGCAAGCCCCAGGCCGCCGGCGATGAGCAGGACGTGGTGGTCCCGCATCATGGCCATGGGGAAGGAGGTGCCGAAGGGGCCGCGCAACCCCACCCGGGCGCCCGTTTTGGCGCGGTGCAGGACGCTCGTGACCGTTCCTGCCCGCCGGATGCAGAGCTCGATGAAGCCGCGGTTCGACGCCGAGCCCGAGATGGAGATGGGCACCTCACCGTAGCCGGGCACTTCCACCATCACGAACTGCCCTGGCTGGAAGGTGAAGCGCTGCCGCTCGGCGGCCTCCAGGATGCGGATGTGGAAGAGCTTCTCCATCTCGGTGAGCTGGGTGATGGAGCTGATCTCGGCCTTGAAGACGCGGTGGGTGTTCATGAGCCGGCTGCGCCGGTTGAAATCCAGCGGTTCGGCCATCTCCGCTTCCTGGGCGACTTCGTAGGGCAAGAGCAACCGATTCATGGCCCCACCTCCTCCTGAAGCTCGCGGATCACGTCCACGGGGGTGATGCCGGCTAGGCAGGCGCGGCCGCACCGGTTGCACCCCACGCACTTGGGCTCCTCGTGCTGCTCCACGAAGCCGCGGTGCTGGTGGTAGTAGCGGTACTTCAGGCGGCTCTCGGGCGTGGGCCGGAAGTTGTGTCCTCCCGCTACCACGGCGAAGTCCACCAGCGTGCAGGCGTGGAGCTGCCGGATCTTGGCCCCCTCCTGGAAGTCCATGGAGATCCGCTCGTGGACGCCGTGGCAGTAACAGGTGGGGCAGACCATGGCGCAGGTGCCGCAGCTCAGGCACTTGGCGCCCCACTTCTCCCAGATGGGCGACTTGAACTCGATGTCCAGGAGGTTGGGGAGATTGTTGAGGTTCAGGCCGTTCTCCATGAGCGCGGCGATCCTCTTGCGTTCGGCGACGTAGCAGTGGGAGTCTTCGTCGGTGATGGGCTGGGCGCCGAAGCGGTCGATCAGGGAGAGGCCTCGGTCCGAACCCACCGCCACGAAGTACTTCTCGCCGATGTCCGTCAGGAAGAGGTCGAAGCCGTGCGTGACGGTGTCCGTGCCGAGCGACCGGCAGAAGGCCCCCTCGCAAGGGTCGTGGTCGATGCCCAGGATGAAGGTGTTGCGCCGCCGGGAGAGGTAGTAGGGGCTCGGGTACCAGTCCTTGGCGAAGACCTTGTCGAGCTTCAGCAGGGCGTGGATGTCGCAGGCGTGCAGGCCGATGAGGGCCCGCGGCTCGGCCCGGTAACGGATCTCCTGATCCCAGTCTCCGTCCTTGAACCGGTAGGTGGAGAGCCGCTCACGGAACGGCAGAAAGTAGGTTTTGGCCGAGTACTCGGTGGTGTCGTAGGAGAGCTCGATCTCGTCGAACCGCTGCACGGGCAGAAATTGGTAGACTGGTTTTCCGTGCCGGTCCGTACTCACCCGCCTTGGCCCCACCCCTTCGCATTCCGCGAGGAGGGCTTCGGCCACTGAGCGCAGGGCCTCCTTCTTCAGCGTCTTGTAGAGCATCACCCCCTCCCCCTGGGGCCGGCGAGGCGGAGCGCCGCGTGTCGCGGCCCCGCTGGCCATAACATAGAGCCCCGCCCCGCCTTGTTCCGAATGGATACGATTTCATCAAGACCAATAGGCGATTTGACCCAATTTCCCCTTCAGAATGGCCAACCGTAAGGGCGAATCCCGACGCAAGGCCCCCGGCCTTGACCTGAGCGGCGGCCGGGTGCACGCTGTGCGGAACGCTCCGCTCTTCATGGGAGGTGCGCGTGGCGGAGGCCGCTTCGAGTCCGACGGTCCCTGCCGTCTCGGAGAAACGCTACCGGCGGCGGGTCTTTGCCTGGTCATGGTACGACTGGGCGAACCACGCCTACGTCACGACCACCGCCTCCACCTTTTTTCCCCCGTACTTCATCGTCATCGCCGCCCCGGCTTTTCTCGCGGCGGGCAAGGCGGCGGGAGATCGGGCGGCCGCGGCGGCCTCCCGTTACGCGGCCTCCAACGTCTTCGCCTTCACCGTCTCCCTGGCGCTTTTCGCGGCCGCCCTCCTGGCTCCGCTCATCGGCACCTACGCCGACATCACCGGCCGCCGGAAGCGCATCCTCCTCCTGGTGACGGGCGCCGGCGGGCTTCTCGCCTCCATGATGTTCACCCTCACCACGGGGCGGTGGGTCCTCGGGCTCGTGCTCTACTTTCTCACGCAGGTGTGCGTCAACATCGCGCTCGGTCTCAACAGCAGCCTCTTGCCGCACGTGGCCAGGCCGGACGACCTGGACCGCGCCTCCAGCCTGGGATACGCCATGGGCTACGTGGGCGGCGGCCTTCTGCTGGCCTTTAATACCGCGCTCTACTTCTTTTCGGGCCGGCTGGGCCTCCCGCCCGGCCTGGCACCGCGCATCGCCTTCCTCAATGTGGGCCTCTGGTGGATCGCCTTCACGGCGCCCCTCCTTTTCGCCGTTCCGGAGCCCCCGGCGACCCCGCTGGAAGGGGGAAGCGGCCATGCGCTCCGGGATTCGGTGGTGCGGCTGCGCCTCACCCTCAGGGACCTCCGGCGGTACCGGGAGCTCTTCACGATGCTGGTGGCCTACTGGTTCTACATGGAGGGGGTTGGGGCCATCATCCTGCTGGCCACCGCCTACGGGGCCGCCCTGGGCCTGGACACGGGCGTTCTCATCGGAATGCTCTTGCTGACCCAGTTCGTGGCCTTCCCCTACGCCCTGATCTACGGGCGCATACCCGACGCTTCCCACCGCTGGCGGGGCGCCTACGTCGCGATGGTTCTCTGGACGGGTGTGACCCTGCCGCTCCTCGGCTGGTACAACCACGCCCGGCCCGGCATGGGCCTGCCGTGCGCCTTCGCGCTCATCGGGGCCGACCAGGCGCTGGGCGCCCTCTTCGCCATGACCCTCGGGAGGCACCTCTTGGCGCCCCTCGCCGCGAAGTTGGACGCCAAGAGGGCGGTCATCATGGGGCTCATCATCTACACCGTGGTTCCGCTGTGGGGGTACGTGCTCCGCACGCCCGCGGAGTTCTTCATGCTCGGGTGGATGGTGGGCGCCGTGCAGGGCGGCACCCAGGCCCTCAGCCGCTCCATCTACGCCGACCTCTCGCCCCGCGCAAAGTCCGGAGAGTTCTTCGGCATCTACGGCCTCTTCGAAAAGTTCTCGGGCATCCTGGGGCCCCTCCTCTACGGCCTCGTGGGCGAGCTCACGGGGAGCCCTCGGGACAGCGTGGTCTCCATCGCCGTATTCTTCGTGGCGGGCATCTGGGTGCTCTCGCGCGTCGACGTGCCGCGCGGAGCCCGCGCCGCACAGGAGGAGGAGGCCCGCATCGAGGCAGCCCTGGCGGCCGATTGAAGCGACCGTTGGACTGGCGCTCCACCCGCCATCTTCACCTCGGCCCCATCCACTGTTCCCATCCGAAAAGCCCAAAGGGCTTACACCAGCGCCCTAGAAGCCTCGCCGCCCGCGGGTGTCGCGGCTCCGTTTCAAGGCCGTTGTCTTTTGAAGGCGTTCTCCCGCCCTGGGCCAGAGGGACGCCCGCTGGAGTTCGGCGCTGGCCCAGGCTTTCTTCGAACGGCTGCTGCGGCTCGACGCTGCATGTTTTCGAGTCTCGCCGCGCATCCGTATTCTCGAAACCCGGGGCGGGCCCCCCTCCGGGTTTCCTACGGCTCGGCGCCGGGCAGCCGGCGCCTGCGCCTCGTCAACCACGGAGGTTCCCCCGCCCTTCTCGTCCCCCTTCTTGTGGTTTCAATGACGGGAGAAACACATCGGGGAGGGTCGCCCCTCCCCAAGGTTTCTCCAATTTGGTGCCGAAGGGGGGACTCGAACCTACGCGGCCTAGAAGCCTCGCGCCCAGAGGGCGCTGCGTTTCAAGGCCGCCTACGGGTTCCCGGGGCGGGCCCCCCTCCGGGTTTCCTACGGCTCGGCGCCGGGCAGCCGGCGCCTGCGCCTCGTCAACCACGGAGGTTCCCCCGCCCTTCTCGTCCCCCTTCTTGTGGTTTCAATGACGGGAGAAACACATCGGGGAGGGTCGCCCCTCCCCAAGGTTTCTCCAATTTGGTGCCGAAGGGGGGACTCGAACCCCCACGCCCGTGAGAGCACTGGACCCTGAACCCAGCGCGTCTACCAATTCCGCCACTTCGGCGCGGAGAAAAATGATAGCCCGAACCCAGGGCCCTGTCAAGGCGGCCAGCGGGTCCCCCATCCCGCGATGGAAGGCGAAATGGCAAGGCAAATCCCCATGGATCTTCATGACCGGCTTAACTGGACAATCACCTGCCAAGGGATTGGGGCCATTCGACCCCGGACTGGATCGGGGGGAAGAATGGGCCAAGGGCGGGGTGAGGCTCCGCGGGCCAAGCCCTTGGAGCGGGGAAGGCCCCGAAAGGCCAACCGAGCGTTCCGTCTGGTTTCGCCAGCGGAACGCGAAAGACCCGAAAGGCCAACCGAGCGTTCCGCCTGGCTCCGCCAGCGGAACGCGAAAGAGAAGCCCCTCCCTGTTCAGGAGACAAAGCCCTTCCCCGTGTGCCACCCGCGCCGCCGAAGGAAGAACCGTTCGATCGCGGAATTGGGGGCGGGTCTTCAAACTATCTGCGAAGCCACGCGTATGGGGAGAAAGGGAGTGCGCAGGAGCCCGATGGGCTCCCATGGCGCGGCATCGGGGGAGGAAGCTATATTTCGTCTCGCATAGGGGTGGGCGTATGGTTGGAACGCCCCGTGGATGCAGGCCGTTAACCGGCGTGGGGTGGCTGGCCGCGGCCCTTGCGGCCACGGTGCTCGGGTGCGCCCCAAAGGTGGTTGGCCCCCCGCCCCTGACCGTGGACCAAATCGTGGCCCAGGGAGACCAGCAGGGGCTGAGGCTGGAGATCCCTTTTGCCCTGAGCGGCGCTATCAAGGCCAAGGTCGGAAAGGAGATCGGGTTCACGGGCACTCCGCTGGAGCGCATCCGCCGCATCATCCGGTACCTGAACGACAACCATTACATCCACTTCGAGTACTCCGCCAACCTCTCGCTCACGGCCGACCAGGCCTTCGAGGCGCGGAAGGGAGACTGCCTGGCCTACACGAACCTCTTCCTGGCCATCGCGAGGCACCTGAAGATACCCATGTATTTCGTCCACGTCAGCGAGGCCCGGAACCTATACGAGCGCGATGGCGTCTTCTTTATCTCTTCGCACATGGCCCTCGGTTATGACGGAAGGATGCAGAGCGAGGAGGTCAACCCCTACACCGTAATCGTGGACTTCACCGAGGAGTCGTCGGACTACAAATTGGCCATGTTCGAGGCGGTGGACGACGGTACGGCCCTGTGCCTGTACTACAACAACGTCGCGGTGGACCACATGATCGCGGGCGACTCCGCCTATGCCCAAAAGCTTCTCCAGTACCTTATCCGCGTCAGGCCCCAGGTCAAAGAGCTGTACAACAACATGGGCGTTCTGCTCATGAGGGAGGGGAACTACGCGGGCGCCTTGGCTTTCCTGCTATCCAGCATCCAGCGCTTCCCGGGCTACGAACCTCTCTACACCAACGCCATCCAGGCTGCGCGCGGCAGCAGGCAGCCCGAACTGGCCCGGGCGCTGGAAGCGAAGGTAGCAAAAATAGCGAAGAACGATCCCTTCTTCCTCTTCAACCAGGGCCTCCACTACTTTCACGAGGGTCTCTTCGGAAAGGCGGCGGAGCGCTTCAAGAAAGCCGCCGATAGGCAGCCGCCTAATGGCTTCCTTTACGCCTGGCTGGCACGCGCCTACCTGCGGGACGGCCGGACGGAGGAGGGCATCCTCGCCTTCGAAAAAGCGCAGGAGTGCGCGCCCAACCACCGGATGCTCTCCCTCCTCCGCGAGGAGTTCCCCGTGCTGGATTCCGTGCCTCGCCCCCATCTGCCCCAGGATCTGCCCCCGTAGAAGTCCTCTCCGAAGGCGCGTTCTCCAGCCACCACCCATCGCACTCCGGAGAGCGCTCCTACGGCTGCCATGGGGGCAAGGGCCGGAAGGAAGGGGAAAAGGGGGCGCCGGAGAAAAGGCCTAGATCCCTGCGTGCTTTGGTGATTTGGTGGCGGGTCGTTTTTTCCACATTCGGAATTCCGATAGCCTTCCTCCGTCCTTGACCCCACAACCGCGGGCGGCTACACTACCGTGGGCCAGAAGCCCCGTACCGGAAAGGAATCCGCCGATGCTTAGAAGATTTCCATGCGCTGCCCTCGTTGCTCCCCTCGCCCTTCTCCTTCTGGCCCCTGTAGCGGCGGCCGCCCAAAGCCAGCCTTTGACGGTGGAGGGGTATTCCGTCTTGGGAAACGTGGTAGCCACGCCTATTAGGGCTACGGTCGCCCTGACGGCCCCCTACCGGGCCGTGGCGGCGGGCCCTTTCCTGCAAATCGTGGATGAAAGCAACCCGGCGGCCTTAACGGTGGTGGGCCAAGTGGGCCTTCCGCAGCCGATTCAAGGTTTGGCCGCCTCTGGAAACTACGTCTACGTCGCGGACGGGCGCGCCGGAGTGGCCATCGTCGACACGAGCAACCTTGCTGCTCCCTATGTGACGGGATCCTACTCGCTCACAAGCGCCTACGCCGTGGCCCTCGACGAAAGGGGAGAGTTCGCTTACGTGGCGAGCGCCGATCAGCAGATCGCGGTCTTGAACGTGAAGGACCCGGTAGCCCCCAAGCGCGTAACCTCCAAGTTCTTTACCAACGCGAACTTTTATGACCTCGTCGTGGCGGGCCAAACCCTGCTCGCGGCCGGCGGAGGGAAGGGTATCTTCGTTTATTCCTTGGCCACCACCGATGACCCCTCCCGCGCCAAGCGAGTAAAAAGCCTTAAGGCTTGCACGAGCCTGGCGGTGCAGGGGCGGCTCGTGGCCGCGCTGGACGGCAATTTGGGTCTCGTCTTGGTCTCTTTCCCAAACTGGACCACCCCCACCGTCGAGGCCACGTTGCCCTTACCGAATCAGGGGCAGAGCTGCGCCTTCCTCCCGCAGGATCCCACCAAGCTCCTCGTCGCCGAGGGCGAGGGCGGATTCCAGATCATCGATGTGTCGAATCCGGCGGCCCCGTCGGTATTGACCTCACTGGCGGCCCCCTCCCCCTGCGTCGGGACTTCGCTCTCCAACACGCATTCCTATCTGATCTGCGGCGACAACGGTCTCTGGTCCCTCGACCTGAGCAACCCGGCCCAGCCCGCCGCCCAGCAGGTACTCGAAGGAGAGCCCGGCAAAACCGCCGTGGTCTCCGTGGGTAGCACAGCCTACGTGGGCTCCAATTCGCACCTGGAGGTCTGGGACTGCTCCAACCCAGCCCAGCCGGTCAAGGTGACCTCCATCCCCGTGGGCCAACCGATAGTCGACATGACCCTATCCGGGAATCTCCTTTTCGCGGCCTGCCAGGCGGCCGGCGTAGCCGTCTTCGACCTCACCGCCCCCTTGACCCCCGTGCTCCTCTCCACCATCCCCGTTACGGGGTCTGCGGTCCAAGTGGCCGTCCAGGGAAATCTCTTGGCGGTGGCCGCCGGCACCCAGGGGCTGCTGCTCGCCGATGTCAGCAACCCCGCCAATCCCGTACCCCTTTCCACCTGGCAATATGGCAAAAAACACCTGCCCGGCTTCGTCTCCGGAGCGGCCTTCTCGGGGCCCACAACGGTCTGGGCCGACCACAACATCGACGGTGCCACCGGGCTGAATGTCTCCACGCCTGCCACTCCGACGATCATCGGGAAGGAAGCCTCTGCCAGCATGTACGGCAAGCTCTATGTTTATTCGAATATCCTTTATGTCTGTTCGGAAGCGGGTGGATTGGTGCCGATCGATATTTCGAATCCCGCTAAGCCCACCAAAAAAACGATCGTTACCACCACCTACGCCAGCAGTCTCTTCCTGGAAGGGAACCGCGCGCTGCTGTGCGACGGCTTCGGAGGGCTCAAGGAGTTCGACCTGACCGATCCTCTCGTCCCCGCCCAGGTCACCCTTTTCTCGATGCCCGGTTACGCCTACGGTGTCACGGTCCTGCCGGATGGGACGCGCCTGCTGGCCAGCCCGGAAGGCGGGCTCTGGAGCCTGGCTCCCTCCCCCTGCGATGGCTCGACCCTTCTGGAGCCCTGTGACGGTCAGCCGCTATCCCAGTTGACCGTTCCCAGCTTCATGTGGAAGCCCACGGCGGGGGCCACGTACGAGGTGCAAATCTCCACGAGCGCGGACTTTCCCAAAAACAAAGGCAGGTTCCTCGGTACGGTGTCGGGGAGCAGCTTCAAACCTCCCTACTGGGTTCCCCCTAACGGCGCCTGGAAGTGGATCAAGAAGCACGCGCTCAACGGCGTCACGCTTTACTGGCGCGTGAAAATCATCCAAAAAAAGACCACGAGCTTCAGCGAATCGAGGAGCTTCACGGTCCAGTAAACGGCTCGGCGGCCGTGGTTCTGGTGCAGCGCCGGCAAGGGCGCGGGCTTTTTGCCCGTGCCCTCTCGCCGGTGCCACCTCATTCCTCTTGGCGCGATGGCCCCGGCCGCCTTTCTGGCGCGCCCATATGACCCGTATGGCCATCGCGGCCTGTCAGAATGGCCGACTCCGGCCCCTTTTGACGCAGCCCATTGGGGCATCCGGCCTCTTTTCCGTTTCTAACCAGGTGAAGAGGCACGTTTTCCATGCCATTGCCCCGAAACCGGCATGCAGATTGCTTCTGCGGAGAGGGGTTTGTGTGCCTGGAGGTTGGATAAGGATAGGCTGAGGAGGGGGGAACAGAAATCAACGTAAACCCCGATCCCCCGATGGAAGGCGAAATGGCGGTGCCAATCCCTATGGATCTTGGTGAGGGCGCAAGTGCGCAATCACCTGCCAAGGGATTGGGGCCATTCGACCCCGGACCGGATCCGGGGGAAGAATGCGTCAAGGGTGGGGGGGGCCCGGCGAGCCAAGCGTTTGGCGCGGGGAGGGACCCGAAAGGCAAATCGAACGTTCCCTCTGGCTTCGCCAGCGGAACGCGAAAAAGAGGGCCCTCCCCTTCAGGAGAGAAGGCCTTCCCCCGTGAGCCACTCGCAACGGCGAAGGAAGGACCATTTCATCGCGGAATTTGGAATAAAAAGAGGCCGGGGCAGCAGGGAGAATAGCCATTTTTTTGTCGTATCCAAGCGACATGGGAGTTAGCCTCATACGAAGGGAAAGAACGCGAAAGGAGGTTTGGTATGAAGGGACGGTTGACAAGGAGTGTGTTGCTGGCGGTCCTGCTGTTGGCCGCGGCGGTGATGACGTGGGCCCAGGCCAATACGGGCCAGATTGCGGGGAAGGTCCTGGATGAGAAGGGCCAGCCCATTCCCGGGGCGAGCGTGACGGTCAGCTCGAAGGCCCTCCAGGGAGACCGAGGCACGGCGACCGACCTCGACGGCGCTTTCCTCGTGCCCTTCCTGCCTCCCGCCTCGGACTACCAGGTCAAGGTGGAGGCGGTCGGCTTCAACAAGGTCGTCCAATCCAATATCAGCGTTCAGCTGGGCTCCACCACCACGTTGAACGTCGCTCTCACGAGCGGGAGCCAGACCGTCACCGTGACGGCGAGGCCGCCCATGGTGTCGCTCAAGAACACCCAGGTTTCGGACAACATCACGCAGGAGCAGCTCGACATGCTGCCCCTGGGGCGCGGCTACCAGGACGCCCTCTTCCTCGCGCCCACGGCGGTGGACGCGGGCGCGGGCGGCAACCCCGGCATCGCCGGCGCATCGGCCAACGAAAACGTCTGGCAGATCAACGGCCTGAATACCACCGATATCGTCACGGGAACCTTCGGCACGAACCTCAACTACAACTTCGTCCGTGAGATCGACGTCACCACGGGCGGCATCCCGGCGGAATACAGCGGCTCCACGGGCGGCCTCTTCAACGTGCTGACCAAGAGCGGTTCCAACGAGTTCCACGGCGAGTTGTTCGGTTATTACACCAACCAGAACGCCACGGCCAAGGGACTGCCCGTCTACGGCGGTGGTCTCACCGAGAGCTCCTTCGACCGGTACGACTACGGATTCGACGTGGGCGGCCCCATCCTGAAGGACCGCCTCTGGTACTTCGTGGCCTACAACCCCACGGTCAGCGACACCCGTTATCAGGGCGTCTTCAACGAGACGAGCTATATAAACCCGCCCGGAAGCCCCTTCCATACCCTCAACCTGCCCTACAACTACACCGACAGCCGCAAGAGCTGGCTCTGGTCCTTCAAGCTGAACTTCCGCCTCAACGAGAAGCACAACTTCGAGCTGACGGCATACGGCGACCCCTACAAGGCTCACATCCCCAGTGACGGCTTGTACCCGACGATCAATCCCCTTTCCGACCAGACGACCCGTAACCAGGGCGGCTACAACTGGATCGCCCGCTGGTACGCCACATGGACCTCGACCTTCTACTCGGAGACCTCCTTCGGCCGCGCTAAAGACATCCTTCAGGTCGTCCCCTCCTCCAACGCGGGGTGGGGCTATCCTGTCGAGGTGAGCTACGACTGGTCCCCCGGTCTCTCGGTGGGACCCGGCATGGGCGTGATCGACTCCGACACGCGCAATTCCACCCAGCTCATGAACAAGGAGACCTGGATCCTGGGCAACCACGAGATCAAGTTCGGCGGCGAGATGACCTGGATCCACTTCTACGGCTTCCTGGGCTACCCCGGAAACTCTTACAACATCTTGGTCAACGGCCCCGCCGGCTATCCGAGCAGCGACATGAGCCAGTACTACTATGACGTCCGGTACTCCCTGCAGAACCCGCTCAGCGACAGCAAGGGTCGTTACTACGCGGGATTCCTGCAGGACAAGTGGTCCATCACCAACTACCTCAACCTCTCCGCCGGCGTCCGCTGGGAGGAGAACCTTCAGGAGCCCAGCCAGGCTCCCAGCTTCAGCGTGCGCTCCACCTCGCCCCGCGTGGGCTTGAGCTGGGACTTCGCTCACGACGGCAAGTCCAAGCTCTACATCAATTACGGCGAGTACAGCGAGATCATGCCCGTCCAGCTCGCCAACAACATGGCCCCGGGCCACGCTCAGTACATCGACTATTACAACTACGGTAGGCAGATAGCCCACTTCCTCAGCGGCTCGGTGCCCTTCAAGGTTTACGGGAACCCGAAGGACCAGTACTCCCGCGAGTGGCTGGCCGGCTTCGAGTACGAGATCGCCCCCAGCTTCACCGTGGGCGCCCGCATTCAGTACCGCGACCTGGCCCGCGCCATCGACACCTACGGCTACCTTGACAAGCAGGGCAACCTGGACTTCCTCATCGTGAACCCGGGAATGGGGAGCTATCCCGCCTCCTACATGGCCAACTGGATCAACGCCCAGGACATCAGCGGCCATCCCTTCAACGACTTCAGCCCCTTCTCCAAGCCCATCCGCCTCTACCGGGCCTTCACCCTCACGGCCGACAAGCGTTTCTCCAACAACTGGTTCATGAACGCCAGCGTCACCTGGTCCCGGCTGGAGGGCAACTACACGGGCGCGGCTTACGGCTACGGCACCACCGCCTTCGACTACGGCCCCAACGCCACGGGCACTTACGTGGCCCCCTTCCGGGCGCTGGAGCAGAACACCTACGGCCTCTTGCCCCAGGACGTGCCCGTGGATTTCAAGCTCCAGGGCGCCTACCGTTTCAACTTCGGTCTGACCCTCGGCGCCAGCATCGAGCTGGCTTCAGGCCGCCCCTACAACAAGTACGTCGCCTTCCCGAGCCAAGAGCTGGAGAGCGGGCAGAACATCTTCGTCGCTCCCCGCGGCTCCGCCCGGCTACCGAGCTGGTACGAAGTCGACCTGCACGCCGAGTACGCCTTCAAACTTTGGCGCCTCAACGCCTCCGTGGTGGCGAACGTCTTCAACCTGACCAACGTCCAGCACCCGCTGAGCGTCTACGAGACCTACTACAAGCAGCCCAACACGTGGGAGCAGTACGCCAGCGGTAACCTGCAGCTCGACCCCAACTACGGGACGCCCACCTCGCGCCAGGCGCCGCGCTCCGTCCAGGCGGGACTCAAATTCACCTGGTAAGGCGACGCGCCTTACTCGGCCTCACCAAGGACCCCGGTTCGCCGGGGTCCTTTTTTATGGGGGAGTTAGGGGCGGGAAGCGAAAAGAAACGGAAGCGAAACGAGATCGCAACATACCCTTGGTAGGGTAGAATCGGCTGGATAGGGAGAGGAACGCGATGATCGCGAGGCGATTGCGTAAACTAGCGCGGTGGATGGCCCCGCTGGTCCTCCTCGGTGCGGCCCTTCCGCTGGGGGCCCAGGCGCACCTGATGCTGCACGGCGGCGGCGCGACCTTCCCCTTCCCTCTCTACGCCAAGTGGTCCTACGAATACGCTCGCCTCACCGGAGAGCGCTTCAACTACCAGTCCATCGGGTCGGGGGCCGGCATCGAGCAGATGCGCCACCACATCTTCGACTTCGGCGCCTCCGAGGCGCCGCTCGACGCCGCTGCCCTGCGCCGTTCGGGTCTGATCCAGTTTCCCATGGTGATCGGCGGCGTGGTGCCGGTGGTCAACCTCCCGGGCATCGCCTCAAACGAGCTGAAGCTGACCGGCCCCCTCCTGGCCGACATCTTCCTCGGCCGCATCATCACCTGGCGCGACCCGCGCATCATGGCCCTCAACCCGCACCTGCGCCTGCCCCCCCTGGAAATCTCCGTGGTGACGCGGGCCGATGGATCGGGGAGCACCTACCTGATCACTCGGTACCTCGGCGAGGTCTCGGCCGACTGGCGTCTGAAGGCCGGCAACGGCCCTTCCGTCCGATGGCCGGTGGGGATGGCCTCGAAGGGGAACGAGGGCGTCTCCTCCTACGTGAAGCAGACCACGGGGAGCATCGGTTACGTGGAGTTCACCTACGCCCGGCAGAACGGCCTGGCCACGGTCCTTTTGCAGAACCGGGCCGGCGGCTTCCCCTTGCCGGGGAGGGCCTCCTTCCTCGCGGCGGCCGCCAAGGCGGAGCGGCAGGGGCCCGACGGCTCTCTCAAGGGTCTGACGGACCAGCCGGGGGAGGGAGTTTGGCCCATCGTGGGGGCCTCCTTCATTCTCATCGCCTGTGATCAGCCCGATGCGAGACGCGCCGAGGCCCTGCTTTCCTTCTTTGACTGGTGCTTTCACGGCGGGAAGCGCTTCGTGGATGACCTCGATTACGTTCCCATTCCCGAACCCATCGTCCACCAGATCGAAGCGGCCTGGGCGGCCGAGATCCGGTCGGGAGGCCGGCCCGTCTGGCCTGTGGCCCAGCCGGCGGCCAGGTCCGGCAGGTAGTGCGCTGTCCCGGGGAGTGGTTGATCATGGAAGCAGGCGCGAGAGGGCAGACGAAGGGGTACGGGGAGGGAGCCGGATGCGACATCCAGTAGGAGGGGCCGCCGAAATCGCCGCGCACCGGGCGCCGCCTCAGCGGCCGGCGGAGCCGGAGCGCCCGCAGGGCCGCTCGCGCCCCGGCAACCTGCTTGACGTCCTGTTCAGGACCACGACCCTCTGCTTCGCCGGGCTCGTGCTCCTGCTCATCCTAGCCATCGGGACGGTCCTCTTCGCAGAGGCCCACCTGGCCTTCTCACACTTCGGGCTGAAATTTCTCTGGACCAAGGAGTGGGATCCAGTCAGGGAATCCTTCGGCGCCCTCCCCTCCATCTTCGGCACCCTGGTCTCCTCCTTCCTGGCCATCCTGATCGCCGTGCCGGTCAGCATGGGCATCGCGATCTTCCTCACGGAGATGGCGCCGCCGTGGCTCCAGAAGCCGGTAGGGCTGGCCGTGGAGATGCTCGCCGCCGTGCCGAGCATCATTTATGGCATGTGGGGGCTCTTCTCCTTCGCTCCGATCATGGCGCGGCACGTCGAGCCGTGGCTCAAGCACCACCTCGGGTTTCTGCCGCTCTTTCAAGGCCCTCCCATGGGCATCGGCATGATGACGGCCGCCATCATCCTCGCAGTCATGATCATCCCCTTCATCACCTCCATCACCCGCGACGTCTTCGCGCTGGTTCCCGCCATGGCCAAAGAGTCCGCTTACGGCCTGGGCGCCACGACTTGGGAGGTGGTCCGAAACGTGGTCATCCCTTACACCCGCACAGGCATCGTGGGCGCCATCTTCCTGGGCCTGGGGAGGGCCCTCGGCGAGACCATGGCGGTGACCTTTGTCATCGGGAACGCCCACGACATCTCCCTCTCGCTGCTGAGCCCCTCCAACACGATCTCCTCGACCTTGGCGAACGAGTTCACGGAGGCCACCTCCCACCTTTACGTCTCCAGCCTCATCGCCCTGGGGCTCATCCTCTTTCTGATCACGACCGTCATCCTATCGGTGGCCAAGCTTCTCCTGTGGCGCATCGAGCGGCAGGTCGTGGGGAGCGTGCGATGAGTCGCCACGGCGGGCTCAGGCACCGGCTTCGCAAGGCCGTGAACGCGGTCATGATGGCCCTCTCCGGGGTCTCCGCGCTCTTCGGCCTCTTCTGGCTGTTCTGGATCCTGAAGGACCTCATCCACAAGGGCCTGCCCGCCTTCTCGGTGGCCTTCTTCACCAAGCTCCCCACCCCTCCCGGTATGGCCGGAGGAGGCCTGGTCAACGGCATCGTGGGCACCCTGCTGATCACCGCGATGGCCACCCTGATCGGCGTGCCGGTGGGCATCTTGGCCGGAACCTACCTGGCGGAGTACGGCCGCCAGAGCGCGCTGGCCCACGCCGTCCGCTTCGTGAGCGACATCCTCACCAGCGCCCCCTCCATCGTCATCGGCGTCTTTGTGTACGCCATCCTGGTCCAGCCCATGAAGGGCTTCTCGGGGCTCGCAGGGGCTCTCGCCTTGGCTATCATCATGATCCCCGTCGTCACGAGAACCACCGAGGAGATGCTGCGTCTCGTACCCAACGCGCTCAGGGAAGCAGCCCTGGCCCTGGGGGCGCCCTACTGGAAGGTGATCCTCAGGGTCTGCTACCGGCGGGTGCTGGGAGGCATGACCACCGGCGTTCTGCTGGCCATCGCCCGCGTGGCGGGCGAGACGGCTCCGCTCCTCTTCACCTCCCTGAACAACCCCTACTGGAACTTCAACCCGCTGGAACCGACGGGAACCCTGAACGTCACCATCTTCAACTACGCCATGTCGCCCTACGACGACTGGCGGACGAAGGCATGGGGGGCGGCCCTTCTCATCACGCTCGGCGTTCTGGCGACCACCATCGTGGCCCGGATCGCCGTGAGCCGCACCCAGCGCCTGGGGAGCCAGCGATGAATCCGATGACCGCGGAAGTGCCCAACCCGCCTGCCGAGAGAGGACAGGGAGACGCCGAGCAGTCCGAGCGGCTCCACAAGCTCCGAATCCAGGTGAGGGATCTGAACTTCTATTACGGCACCAACCAGGCGCTGAAGAACATCAGCCTGCCCGTCTACACCAACGAGGTGACGGCCTTCATCGGACCCTCGGGCTGCGGCAAGACCACCCTGCTCCGCGTCTTCAACCGGATGTACGACCTCTACCGCGGCCAGCGGGCCACGGGGGAAGTTTTGCTGGACGGGCAGAACATCCTCGCCAAGGACCTGGACGTGACCCAGCTCCGGGCCCGCGTGGGCATGGTCTTCCAAAAGCCCACCCCCTTCCCCATGTCCATCTACGAGAACATCGCCTTCGGCATACGGCTTTACGAAAAGCTGCCCAAGTCGATCCTGCGCGAGCGGGTGGAGACCGCGCTGAGGGACGCCGCCCTCTGGGACGAGGTCAAGGACAAGCTCAACCACAACGGCATGAGCCTCTCCGGCGGCCAGCAGCAGCGCCTGTGCATCGCGAGGGCCATCGCCGTGAAGCCCGAGGTGATCCTCATGGATGAGCCGGCCTCGGCCCTCGACCCCATCGCCACGGCGCGCATCGAGGAGCTCATCGACCAGCTCAAGGCCAACTACACCATCGTCATCGTCACCCACAACATGCAGCAGGCCGCGCGCATCTCGGCCTTCACGGCCTTCCTCTACCTGGGCGAGCTGATCGAGTTCGGAGAGACGGAGAAGATGTTCACCAACCCCAGGGAGCCCAGAACGAGAGACTACCTGACCGGCCGGTTCGGCTGATACCATGGCGCGGGCGGCGGCGATTGGGCCATCCCCTTGAATGCCGGACCCGTTCGGCAGCGGAGTGAATAGATGAGCAGAGAGAGAGAGGAGATCCGGTCTCTCATGGAAAACATCGTGGCCATGGCGGACGAGGTGGGCCGCGTCCTGCGCGCCGCCGCCCAGGCCTTCACCAGTTGCGATCCCAACAGCGCCGCCGGCCTCTACCAGCGGGACGAGGCCATCGACCGGATGGAGAACGCCAACGACGCCCGCTGCCTCCGCATCCTCGCTCTGTTCCAGCCCGCCGCTGACGACCTGCGCACCGTCTTCATGGCCCTCAAGATCAACAACGACCTGGAGCGCATCGGAGACCACGCATTGAACATCGCCGAGAGGAGCGCCGACCTCTCGGCCTTCCCTACCTCGGCCCTCGCGGAGCACTTCGCCCGCATGACCGAGCTGACCCTCGGTATGCTCAGCGACGCTATCACGGCCTTCGTGGCCCGCGACACGGCCCTGGCCAAGGCCGTCATCACCAGGGACGACGAGGCGGATGACCTCCTAGCCCGCTCCATCCGGGAGGTCCTGACGCAGGACTGGCACGACCGCAGCCAGCGCGAGTCGGCCGTGGCTGTGGTGTTCGCCGCCAAGGAGTTCGAGCGCATCGCCGACCTCTGCACCAACCTCGCCGAGGACGTGGTCTTCATGGCCGAGGGGACCCTTCTCAAGCACGAAGGGCAGATGTAGGGGAACATCCGGAGGGGACTTACCACCAAGACATCAAGGCACCCAGAAGCCGAGACCCGTCATGAACCACGGGAGAGGTCTGCTGTGCGCTTCGCTTGTAGGAGCGCTCTCCAGAGCACGTTGCACGCGGATTCTCGGCGCATCGGCCTCTGGAGAGGCTTCCTACGAGGCCTTTGCCTCCAGCGTCTGGCGTCTCCCGTCTCGCCTCTACAGCAGCGCGTCCAGCCCCTGCTTGAGGTCGGCGAGCAGATCCTCCCTGCCCTCGCAACCCACGGAGAGCCGCACAAGCCCGTCGGTGATCCCCGCGGCCAGCCGGTCCTCGCGCCGCATGGCGGCGTGCGTCATGGAGGCCGGGTGCTGGATGAGGGTTTCCACGCCGCCCAGGCTGACGGCGAGGGCGGCCAGCTTCAATCCCTCCAGCAGGCGCTTGCCGGCTGGCAGCCCGCCCTTGAGCTCGAAGGAGATCAGCGAGCCGGGGCCCTCCATCTGGCGGGCCATGACGGCCGCCTGCGGATGACCCGGAAGCCCGGGGTAGCGCACTTCGGCCACGGCGGGATGGCCGGCCAGGAGCGCCGCGCAGGCCCGGGCGTTCTCCTGAGCCGCGCGGACCCTCATGGCCAGGGTTTTGATCCCCCTGAGGACCAGCCACGCCTGGTGGGGGTCCATGGTTCCGCCCAGGTAGAAGAGGACGGGGCGAACCCTCTTTAAAAGAGCTTCGTCCCGAAAGACGAGAATGCCCCCCACCACGTCCGAGTGACCGTTGAGGAACTTGGTCACCGAGTGGAGCACGACGTCGGCGCCGAAGCGGAAGGGGCGCTGCAGGATGGGGCTCATGAAGGTGTTGTCCACCACGAGCAGGGCGCCGGCGGCGTGGGCCAGCTCGGCGGCGGCGGAGAGGTCCGTCACGGCGAGGGTGGGATTGGCTGGCGTCTCGATAAACACGAGACGGGTCCTCGGCGTGAAGGCCCTCTTCAGTTCTACCAAGTCGCTGGTATCCACGAAGGAGGCGCTCACGCCGAACCGCACGAAATCCCGCTCCAGGATGACCCGCGAGGGCCCATAGACGGAGGCGCTGCAGACAACGTGGTCGCCCTGAGAGAGCAGGGCGAAAAAGGCGGTGGAGACGGCCGCCATTCCCGTGGCCGCAGCCAGGGCGGCCACTCCTCCCTCCAGGGCCGCCACGTTCTCCTCGAGCATGGCGATGGTGGGATTTCCCATTCGTGTGTAGATGTAGCCGGGCTCGCTTCCGGCGAAGCGCGCCGCCCCCTGGTCGGTGGACCGGAAGGCGAAGGTGGAGGTCTGGTAGATGGGCGGCGCCACCGAGCCGAAGACGGGGTCGGGCGCCTGGCCGGCGTGGATGCAGAGAGTGTCGATGGAAGCTTTATGGCTCTTATCGTGCTTGGTCATGAATCCCCTCCGGATGCCGGGCCTCGGCCCGGTGGGGCAGTATGCCACCCCGCCCCGGCTCGGGCAAGGGTGGGACGGGGCAAGCGAGGCGCACGACGTTAAACACGACGATTTTCCTCCCTGCCTCACCTCTCACTAATAAAAACGGGCCCCGGGTTGCCCCGGGGCCCTGAGGAATTCCTGAACTTCCTCCGGCTAAATTAGAACGTCCAGCGGATGCTGAAGCGGACGTACCGCGGCGCCTGGCTGAGCCAGGGCTTGCCGTAGAGACTGGTAGCCGGATTGAAAACCTGGATGGGTCCGCCCGGGCTCGCCTGGTGGGCGTAGTACTCGTTGATCACGACCGGCTTGTTCTCGTTGGTCACGTTGAAGACGTCGAGGCGCAGGCCCAGGTTGGTCTTCCAGAGCTTGAAGTTGTACTGCGCGGCGGCGTCGAGCGTCCAGGTGGTCGGAGTCCGGCCGTCGGAACCGCGCTGGTTGTAGAAGCCCGCGGCGCCGCCGTACCAGTCCACGAGGATGTACTTGCTGATGGGCGTGCCGCTCTGGATCTGGAAGTTGGCCGAGAGCACCAGGGGGATATTGCTGAAGGTGTAGGAGCCGTAGATCTTCCCCACGTGGGTCCGGTCGTTGGGCAGGTAGCCGTCGCCGTTTACGAGGAACTGCGGTAGGTCGTAGGTGGCGTTGATACCGGGGTCGAGCTGGCCCGTGAGGGTGTCGTTGGAGCTCAGGCCCTCGTAGTTACCCTTGAGCCGGGACCAGACGTAGGAGGCCTGCAACTGCCAGTTGTTGCTGTAGCGCTTGTCGGCCGTGAGTTCGACGGCCGTGTAGCGGCGGGTCATGTGGGGGAAGTAGTAGGTCTTGCTCTTGTCGATGGAAAACCCGGGGCCGAGGCCCGGCACCGGAATGCCCGACCAGCTGCTGGGGTTGCCGATGATGTAGGTCCGGGCGCCGTTGAAGGAGAAGTCCTCGATGCCCTGGTGCAGGTTGCGGTAGACGATGCGGCTGCCCACGCGGAAGGTGGGGGCGAGCTGGTACTCATACCCAAGGATGTACTCATCGGTGGAGGGGGATTCGATGGGCGTGCTGATGGGCATGCCGGGGGTCTGGCCCTGAATGTCCTCACCCGAAGCGCCTAAGATGTAGGAGTTGGTCGGGATGAAGGAGGTCAGGTTCGGGTTATAGAACTGCTCGATGCCGCTCACCTCGTTGTTGAGGCTGCGGACGGCCAGGTCCGTGGGCATGTCCTGGGTGTACCGGCCGTAGAAGCCGTAGAACTTGCTCTTCCCGTCGTGGGTTGTGTCCCACGTGAAGCCGACGCGCGGGTCGAAGTTGCCCTTCAGAGTGATGTTCTCGGCACCGGGCAGGCTCCCCGCGATGTACTGCTGGCTGTAGCGGACGCCGGCCTTCACGGTGAAGAACTGCGTCAGGCTCCAGTTGTCGTTGATCCAGAGCGCCTCCGTCCGTTCCTGGGAGGGGCGGTCCATGGGGGTGAAGTAGTCCTGGGCCGTGTAGACGTACTGCTGTCCCTGGGGGCCCGTGGGGAGACCGTAGTAGGCAGCCGGCGCCCACTGAATGAAGAGGCCGCCGATGGCCGGCGTGTGGGTCTCGGGCGAAATGAAGTTGGTGGGACCGGTCAGACCAAAGACGGGGGTGTAGTAGCGCTGGTCGTACTGGGCGCCGTAGGAGAGCTCGTGCTGGCCGTGCCAGGTGAAGAGGTTGGTCAGCTTCACGTTGGCCTGTTCCGACTCATCCTTGGCCACGCCGCCGTAACCGCCGCCGCCCAGGGAGTTGACGTAGTTGTTGTTGAGCAGGTCGGTGACGCCGGTGCTGGGGTTGTAGGTGTACTGGGAGGGGTCTGTCTGGTTCAAGGGGTAGACGTGGAACCCGTTGTAGGTTTCAGTGGCCAGGGCGTAGCTGTACTGCCAGTTGTTCTGCGCCGAGGCGTTGTTGAAGGTCTGCCACTGGTGTTCGTGGTGGTAGCTCAGCACCACCTCGCTGAAAAAGCTGGGCGACCACGTCGCGTTCCACTGAAGGGAGAGGTTGTTCGGTTCGTCCTTCAGGGTCCAGGGAGCCGAGGCCGCGTTGAAGGTGTCGAGGGCTGCGTACCGCCCCTCCTTGTCCACGTTGCCGAAGGTGCTGACGGCCAGCTTCTGGTTCGGGTTGATGTTCCAGGTCACCTTGAAGGCATACTGCTGGTTGATCTGGTTGATGTCGGTGATCTCCTGGCCGTTGAAGACGGACTGGGCGCCGCTGCCGTTGATCCAAAGGTAGGGATCCTGGGTCGCCGGCAGGGCCGTGTACTCCTTGAAACGGTTGTAGTCGTAACCCAAGTAGAACCAGAGTTTGTCCTTGATGAAGTAGCCGCCCAGGTCGCCGCCCACGTCATACTGGGTGTGGCCCGCGTTGCCTTGGAGCTGGTTGTTGTAGCTGTATGTGGTCTGCCTGGCTGAGAGGCTGGCGTTGGTGTAGTAAGCGTAAAGGGAGCCGTGGTACTCGTTGCCGCCGCTCCGCGTGATGGCGTTCACCACGCCGCCCATGGCGCCGCCGTACTCGGGGGGGATGCCGCCCGTGAGCACCTGCATGTCCTGGATGAAGTCGAAGTTGAGCATGGTGTCGTTGGTGTTCGGGGCGTTGCCTATCGACCCGTTCGAGGAGATGCCCAGGTCCGTGTTGGTGATGTTCATGCCGTTGATCATGTACTGGTTCTCGGCGCCCGTGGAGCCCCCGATGGAGGCGTTGCCGGGCGTGGAGGAGCCCGAACTCACGGCGCTCGGCGCCAGGAAGACGATCTGGTTGGAGTCGCGGGGGATCGGGATGGCGTCCACCATCTCGCTGGAGAGCGTGGCACCGGTGGTGGTGCTCTTCAGGTTGATGATGGGGGCGGCGCTGGTGACGGTGATCTGCGTCTCACCGGCGCTCAGGACGAACGGCAGTTGCACCGAGGAGCCCAGGGGAACATCGATGTTTTTGCGCACCACCGTGTTGAAGCCGGCGGCGGTGACCTTCACTTCGTAGCCGTGCCCCGCGGGAACGAAGGGAACGGTGTAGTTTCCATTCACGTCCGTGGCGGTACCCAGAAAGCCCTGGACCGATGGACCCGACACATGGACGACCGCCCCGATGACGGGTTGGCCCGATGAGTCCGTAACCCTCCCTTGAATGGTACCGCTCGTGGTCTGGGCCCAGATGCCCAGGCCGCTTAGAACCAGTGCCACAACGAGCACGGCACTCAATTTGAGCGCTTGCTTCATCTCATAGCCTCCTGTGATGCTCCCCTCGGGCTGAATCTCTCCCTTCTCGATGGACCATGGCTGAATGAATGAACTTCCTTATGTCCTCCGAGAGCTTCCCAGGTAGTCCCCGCCTCGGCGGAGGCCGGCCTCGCGACAGCTCTTGGACGGCCGAAACCCATTGTTGAGATCGGTGGTGAATGGCATGCGGAACGACGACCGTCGTGATGGAATGCGCGTCCGGCCTCGGCGCGCCGTCGCTGGATCCGAACCGGTGCGCTGCGGGACCGGAAAATCTCCGCTGGATCCTGCCGATCACCTTTCCAGGGCCACGAAAGGAATGCAACGCGTCGGGCTCCTCTCGGCATTCGTTCGCCGCATCACCGGGCGACACCAGACTGACGGCTAGAGAATAGTGCATTCTTGTCTTGCCTGCAACGGGGCCCCTGCCAGGCCGGCCACAGTGCATCTATCTCTTCAGCTCTCAGTATATTACGAATAAAACGGGGGGTCACTTGTGCGGGACCGGCCTATTTGGCATTGCCACTATGGCATTGTCATTATGGCAGGCCAGTTCGTGCAATGCCAATATAAGCCAATATCAACGGCCATCTTATGGAGGCCTCCACCGGAATTCCGCTGGTGGCGAGTCACACAAAGCGGCCATAATGGCACACATTCACCGGCTGAACGCGAAAGGCGCCGAGACCCCGTGGTCATCCTCGTTGCGGACGGTGATCTGAACCTCCCTCCCCTTGGGCACCATGGCCTTCAAAGGGCCGCCCTTCTTCGCGATCACCTGCCCGTTGCTCTTCCACTTCGTGGACGGAACCTGAGCCCCGTCGATGAGAACGGTGCAGCCCATATGGAAGTTGGTTCCGTACACCTTCAGCCGGAATGGGCTGCTGGCCTTCTGCACGTAGGTGATGATGGGCGGCAGGACCACCTGGATGGAGCCGAACTGCTGGCAGGTCTGCCCCTCCCAGGAAACGGTCAGCGCCCACGAATAGGTGCCGGGGGCGGTGTAGGCATGGAGGGCGGAGGCCTCATTGGAGACCCCTCCGTCTCCGAAATCCCACTGATAGGAGGGCACTCCTGTGCAGCTCCCCGTATCGGCGCTGGCCTGAAAGGAGACGCTGCTTCCCACCTGTCCCCAATTCGAGACCGACGCTGAACACGAGAGCGTGCACCCCTGAGCCTGATAGGTGTACCCCGCCGGGAGGAGGCCGCTCTGGTTGTCGGGGTTGGTGACGGCCACGTCCACCGCCCCCGCGGCGTGAGCCGGCGTGCTGGCCGTGATGGAATTGGCGCTTACCACCGTGACCCCCGTCGCCGCCGCGCCTCCGAAGGTCACCGTCACCCCCGATACGAAATTGGCCCCGCTGATCGTCACCGCCGTGCCGCCGGAGCTAGGCCCCGAATTGGGAGAGATGGACACGATCGTCGGGGCGGGCGCCGCCACATAAGTAAACCCTCCTGGCAGCGTACCAACCTGCTGGTCCGGATTGGTCACGACGACGTCCACCGCCCCCGCCGCGTGGACCGGCGTGAGGCAGGTCAGGCTCGACGCGCTGAGGACTGAGACCAGGGATGCGGCGATCCCTCCGAAAGTGACCGTCGCGCCCGCCACGAAAGCGGTCCCGGTCACGGTGACGGCCGTGCCCCCTGCCGTGCTGCCCGAAGCCGGGTTTACCGCGGTCACGGTGGGCGCGGGAGAGGCCCCCGTGTAGGTGAAGCCGTTCGGCAGGGAACCGGCGGTGCTGTCGGGATTCGTCACGGTCACCGAAACGGTTCCCGCAGGATGGGGACCCGTCGTGGCCTGGATCAGTGTCGAGGAAGCCACCGTGACGCCGGTCGCGGCTGCCCCCCCAGGTCAACCGTCGCACCGGTCTCGAACCCGGTGCCGCCGATGGTCACCAGCGTCCCTCCGGCGGCCGGACCCGAATTGGGCGCGATGGAGGTCACCGTCACGCTCGGGGCATAGGGGATGGAACCAGAGCCGGGCATCGCGCTGGAAGCGAAGGCCCAGAGCAGACCGCCAAGTGCGAGCAGAACCAATCCGGGCATTCTCTTCATTGCACTTCGCACGGCCGCCTCCCTCCTTCTCCCTCGCCATCCTCTGTATCGTTACCCCGTGCCGAACGCGGAGTCCTATTCAAACCCATTATGTGCCTTCGAGCCTCTGAAGGCGAAGCCCGGCCGCCAGAAAGCTGATCACCAGGATGGCGAAACTGAAGGCCCCCACTTGGAGCGCCGAGGGCCAGTAATCGGCGGCGGGGCCTCGCCCCAACAGGTGTTGGTAGTAGTGGAAGACGGGCCGGGCCGACAGGACCGTCACGAGCCCCACGTAGACGAGCGATACGAACATGTAGGTCAGCCCCCACGCGCTCATGACGGCCTTGGCGGGATTGCGGGCGTCGAAAACCGGCTCCAGCGTCCCCATGAAGAGGGCCAACGCCGCCAGCGTGACCGACTGGGCCACGGCCAAAAAGAGCGTGTACCCGAGAGCCTCTCCCCGGATGCCGAGGAAGCGGTTGGAGCCGTACAGGGTCAGGGCCGCCAGGGCCGACAGGGGGATGGCGGTGAAGAGGAACTTGGCCCACAGGTAGGACCAGATGTCGATGGGCAGCACCCTGGAGACGAAATAGGCCTTCCCCTCCGAACCCACGGCCGTGAAGGCGAACCGGCCCGCCACGGAAGCCACGATGAGCCCGAGCGTCGCGAGGTTCCAGAAGGAGACGGCCACCTTGAAGACCTCCAGGCCGGTGGGCATGAACCGGACGTTGAAGAGGTAGATCACCACCAGCGCGCCCAGGATGATCACCTGCCCCCACTGCGTGGGATCCCTGAAGAAGAGGAGGAGGTCCCGCCGCAGGAGCGCCCGGGACTTCCGGCCGGCCGGGGCGGCGGCCAGGGCCAGGGTCAGGAGCCCGCCGCCCAGCCGGCTCCGCCCCCGCCTCTGGAGCATTCCAGCCTGCTCCTGCGCACGGCCGTATCCCCGCCAGTGAAAGGCCCTCAGGAGGAGGGCCAGCAGGCCGGCGGCGGCCAGGGCGGTCAGGGCCAAACGCACAAGCGCGGGCCAAACCTCATCCCACTGCCGCTCGGCCCCCCGCACCACCACGTCCGCCAGCCAGGTGGAGGGCAGGAGCGTCTCCCTGGGCAGGCGAATGGAGCGAAGAACCGTCAGGGCCTGCAGGGAGGAGGCAGGATTCAGAAGGTTCTCGGGGCGGGCCAGGCGAAAGAGGACCACCAGCAGGCACACCATGACCACCAGCAGGATCGTGAGGGCCTGGTGCAGACGGCGGGCCGGGAAGAACCGGGCCAGAAGCACCGTCAGGCCAACGCCGAGGGAGGTGGGGATCGCCAGATAGAAGAGGAGGCCAGCGAACCCGGCCGCCAGCGCGAGGGGGTCCGCCGGAAAGAGGCTCAGGTAGGCGGCCACCACGGGAACCAGGAGCAGGGCCACCATGTACCCCGCGTTCACCCCCGCCTCCAGGCTGCGGTGGAGGCGGAGCGACCAGCGGCCCAGGGGCAATGGCAGGAGGAGGGCGAGATCCTCGTCCAGGTAGAGGTAGGAGAGGGCGCTCACGGCCGCCGAGAAGAGCAGCAGCGTGAGGGTGGTCAGGAGGACGAGGGAGATGAGCTTGGAGGCGACCGCCACCAGCAGAATCCTCGGGATCTCCTCGTTGGAGAGGAGGTTGCCGAAGATCCGGCGGAAAAAGGCGAAGTCGCCCACGAGGAAGGCGGCCCCCATGAGCAGAAAGAGGGCGCCCAGCCCCCCCTTCAAAGCGCTCGGCGGCCAGAAGCGGTTCAGCGTGCACCTCGCCCGGACCCAGGTCAGGTGGATGAAATGCATGGCCTGACCACCTCAGCGAAGCGGCACAAGGTTTAGGAAACCGAGGAGCGAAGAGTGAGAAGCCAGGGCCCCCAAAAGGGCCGACCGGGTAAGACCTCGGCTGGAAAAGGGCTGAGGGGCCGTCACCATCTCCTGCACCCTTTGAGACAAGCCCATCGCGATCACCTCGGCCGATGGTACACCCTTCGCGGCTCACGCTTCACCTGCGGGCGAAGCGGCCCTGGAGGGGCACGAACACGCAACGGTCGAAGGTCTCCTCCCTGAAGCCATTGGCGTTCCTGGTTATGCGCAGGAGCACCTGACTGAAATCCTCGTCCACCGGTGCTACCAGCCGGCCAGCGGGCGCCAGTTGTTCCAGCAACGGAGGCGGAACGGCAGGACAGGCGGCCGAGATCAGGATTCTGTCGAAGGGCGCCTCCTCGGGCCAGCCCAACCCGCCGTCTCCCACCCTCACGGGCACAGGGCCGAACCCCGCCGCCGCGAGGTTGGCGGCGATCCTCTCGGCGAGGCGCTGGTGCCATTCCACACCCCACGGCCTGGCCCCCATGGCCGAGAGCAACGCGAGGACGTAACCGCTGCCCGCTCCCACCTCCAGCACCTTCATCCCGCGGTGAACGTCCAGAAGCTGGAGCATCACCGCCGCCATGTAGGGCTGGCTGATGGTCTGTCCCTCCCCGATGGAGACGGGATGGTCCTCGTAGGCGGCCCCTCGGCCAGCCGCCGGTACGAAGGCCTCCCTCTCGACGCGGAGCACGGCGCCAAGCACCCGCCTGGAGCGGAGGCCCCGCGGCAGGAGCTGCTCCCGCACCATCTGGCGTCGCCGGAGATTCCCGGTCATGGACAACCCTCCCCGGCCATTTCCTCGCCGGCCCCTTCCCATCCAGAAGGTAGGCCTCGCCTCGCTAGGGTACAAGACAGCGTGCCTTGGACGAGCGGGCGGCCTATTCGCGCCCCAGATCGGGCCTCTCCCGGCGCCGGCCCAGACAGAAAGCGAAGAGGAGGCCGGCGCCCAGGGCGAGGACCGCATCCGCGCCGAAGGCCGCGGTAGCGCCCACGCGGTCCCACAGGATTCCTGTGAGCAGGGAGGCCGGCAGGAGCATGACCCCCTTCATTGCATTGTAGGCCCCCATCCCCGACCCCATGAAGCCCGCGGGGATGAGCTTGGAGACGTAGGCCTTCTTGACCCCCTCCTCCACCGCCTGGAAGGGCCCGTAGAGCAGGAAGAGCACGACAACCGCCGCGGCCCCCCCGGCGAGGGCGAATCCCAGATAGACGGCGGCGTAGTAGGGAAAGGAGAGGAGCACCACGCGGCCCAGCCCCCACCGGTCGGCCATGGCCCCGAGGGGGCCGGCCACCGCCGCGTAGAAAAGGTTGAAGAGCAGGTAGACCCCCGCGACGGCTTCGACCGAGAAGCCCACCGACCGGGCCTTGAGGAGCAGGAAGGTGTCGGAGGAGTTCCCCAGGGTGAACAGGGCGGTCACCCAGAGAAAGTCCCGGAAGGCGCCCTTCTGCCCAAAGGCCGCCCCGACGGAGGGAGCGGGGCCGCCGGGCTGGGTCCGGACGCCCGTTTCCCGGATGAAGGTGATGAGGAGGAGGGCCACCAGCCCGGGCACGATGCTCCACCAGAACACCGTCCTCATGCCGAACGCCGCGGCCAGCATGAGCATGGCCAGGGCCGGACCGAGCGCCGCGCCTGCCGTATCCATCCCGCGATGGACGCCGAAGGCCTTTCCCCTCAGGGCCGCCGGCGCGCTGTCGGCGATGACCGCGTCCCTCGGCGCCGTGCGGATACCCTTGCCCGCCCGGTCCGCGAATCGCGCACCCAGGACCGCCGGCCATGAGCCGGCCGCCGCGATGAAGGGCCTGGCCGCGAGGGAGAGGCCGTAGCCGAGGAACATGGGGAGCTTGCGGTTGTGGAACCGGTCCGAAAGGACGCCCGAGAAGACCTTGAGCAGGCTGGCGGTGGCTTCGGCGATCCCTTCCACGAGCCCCAACGAGGTCCGCGACGCCTTCAGCACCCCCGTCAGGAAGAGGGGGAGCAGTGGATAGACCATCTCCGACGAGATGTCGTTGAAGAGGCTGACGAAGCCCGCCACCCAGACGTTCCGGTCGAGCTTTTCACCCGCCCGCCCGCCTTCGGCGCCGATTCTTTTCATCTACCCTCCGCAAGCCCCCGATGGCCGTTCGGCCCATTGTGGTCCACGAGGCCGAATACGAACAAGCCTCGGACCCGCCGCCCCCTTACCGTCAGAACAGTTCAAGGACGATGATAGATGATGGATTCAGCTGGCGTGTGTGCGTCTTGCCTTCCGGAGCGAAGCGAAGGAAGGCGCGTCCCGGCGCCGATGGGCCCTGGGGTCCGGCCTCCCGGGGATCTCTGGCGCGACGCTCGCGCCCTGGGATGGGCCGCGAGGCGCGGCGAGGAAGGAAGGGTGGCCCCCTTTCGACGAGC
>Ga0078972_1004839_pt1 | contig 35697 bp, 29 predicted proteins | sample YelNatPaOPGAMG01_FD_67568 | JGI IMG/M metagenome (GOLD analysis project Ga0078972, IMG submission 67568) | Hot spring thermophilic microbial communities from Obsidian Pool, Yellowstone National Park, USA - OP-RAMG-01 (SPADES assembly) (version 2) | ecosystem: Environmental > Aquatic > Thermal...
AGGCTTACGGCTTCCGCAACTTCGACAACTACCGCATGCGGGTCAAGGTGCTATGTTCTTAGAGATTCTTGGGATCGGGGTCTGCCCCCGTTGTTGGCGTAGAGCCGGTGCTATGTTCTTAGAGATTCTTCGGATCGGGGTCTGCCCCCGTTGTTGGCGTAGAGCCGAGATTCTTGGGATCGGGGTCTGCCCCCGTTGTTGGCGTAGAGCCCCCCCCGTTGTTGGCGTAGAGCCGGATCGGGGTCTGCCCCCGTTGTTGGCGTAGAGCCCAGATTTCTGGTCGGGGCGAGTGGATTTGAACCACCGACCTCCTGGTCCCGAACCAGGCGCTCTAGCCAGGCTGAGCCACGCCCCGATCACTGCCGTGCCGCGCGAGCGGCACCGCACGCTTATTCTACCGCATGAAACCAGCGCTGCGCCACGCCAGGCGCCGGCCAGGCTGATCGATCTGAATGCGCATGCGCGCCTCGCCAGTGCCGGCAGTAACTTGCTGACCTTACAGGCGCGCCGGCCGCTGCCGTTGTGGGTCAGTTCAGCCCCGGGCGGCGTCTCAGGCCGCCCGGGACGCTCCGGATCAGAAGCCCTAATGCTATTCGCTGGGGCTGGTCACCCCGACGAGCGCCGCCCTATTGCAGCTTCCTGAGCTCGTTGACCAGCGCTCCGAGCCCTCTGCGCCGGTACAAATCCGCCAGCCGCTGCTCTTCCGGCGAGGGCGCAATCACTCCACCCAGGTGCGCCTGCGAGATCGCCGCACGGCTCGGTATCCAGATGGATCCATCGCCAAACTCCACCTGGCTCACGAACCCGGTCATGGCATCAATGGCAATCGGCCGCGAGTCGCGGGAGAACCGCAGCGCCGCGTTCTGGACCACCTCGCCGCGCGCGCCCGGCGCCAGCGCCACTCCCGACTCCGAAGCCGGCACCGACCCCGCCATGTACTCCTTGCCGCTCCGGTCCCGAATTATCCAGCCAATCTCGAAATACCGAACCGGCCTCTTCGAGCGGTTCACCACGCTGACTTTCGGCGAGCGCGCCTCGCTTCCCGACACCCGCGCTATACCTGACAGCGGCTCCACCGGAGCCCCCGGCAGCCGCAGGAATGCAAACTCGAGTTCGCGTTCAGCCCCCGAAGCCACCGCGGTGGCGCGCCCGCGCCGCACCAGTTGCACGTCCAACGTTCCGCTCGCCGAGAGGCGCGCGAGCGTGTCCAGCATCTCCCGCCGCAGCGCATCTCTTCCCTGCGCCTGTAGTATCTCCCGCAGATATCGCCGGTCGCGCCGGGCTTCGAGTTCCCACGCCGTCATCGACCGCCGCGAGTTCAGCGCGTTCGGCCCGTAAAAAGACAGGTCGTCAAAGAGCACGCCATCCACCGACACCGTAGCCAGCGGACCGCGGCCGGCCAGCAGCGGCCTCAGCAGCCTTAAATCCACGCGAATAGGGAACGTATCGCCGGGCCGCGCGTCAAGGCTCGGGACGGCGACCGAGCCCTTGCCGCCCGGCGTGAACTCCTGCGTCGAAACCAGAAGGGTAATGCCGCGAATGGTGCGCACGCCGGAGTTTCGCAGCAACAGCGAAGTGTGCAGGTCCAGCAGCATCGCCCCGCCGCGCGCATCGGTGCGCGATTCACCCCAGTCCGCCTGCTGGAGCGTCACCGGACAGTCGTGCGGGAAGTCGATCTTGAGGGCGGGCTGCTGTGCCCAGCCGGTCCCGCCGAGCAGGAGGAAGCCTTGCGCCAGCGCCCTACTGAGCGTATACATGGCTGATGGTCACCTGGCCGGTTTCGGAATCCACGTAACGCGCGCGAATGGAGTTCTCACCGCGCACGGTAAACACCACATTCTCCGCCCCGGGCTGCAACAGCCTGAACCCGCGGCCCTCCGCCTCAAAGCCGATGCCCTCATCGCCTGTTTCGAGCACGATGTCGCTTGAAGCCGCCGCTGCCTCTTCCACTGCCGGCCGCACGTGCCTTATCTGCGGCAGCACCGTGATGAGCCAGCCGACGGCGACCACGAGCAGCACCGGCAACACCAGCGCCGGAGTGCGCCAGCGGCTGGCATATTGCGGCGGCTCGGTCACGCACTCGCCGGCCGCCAGACCTACGCGAATATTGGCCCGCATTTCGAGCGCCAGAGCGTCCCAGTCGAGGCCGGCGGGCGGCTCGCCCGCCTCCGCCTGCGCGAAATCGCGAAGCGAGCGGTACTCCTCCACCCGCCTGCTGCATTCGTCGCAGCCGCGGACGTGCCGCGCCACACCCAGCCGGCGCCACAGCGGCAGGTCGCCGCCAGCCAACAGCGCGAGCGTGCCTTCGTTTGGGTGACTCACGCCTTCCTCCTCGCAAGGTACTTGCGCACCTTCACACGCGCGTTCGCGATGTGCGAACGGACCGTGGCCTTGGAGCAGTTCAGGTGCTTCGCAACCTCTTCCGCCGGAAGCCCCTCGACATCGCGCAGCAGCAGGGCTGCGCGTTCGCGCGCCGTGAGCACGCTGAGGCCACCTTCCAGAATCGACTGCCGCTCGGCGCGGATAAGCACCTGCTCGGGGCTGTCGCAAGGCGGCGTGCAGACGGGTTCCGCCAGCGCATCCAGCTCGCAGAAGGAAACGCGGCCGTGCCGGCGGAGGAAGTCGATAGCGGTGTTGGTGGCGATGCGCGAAAGCCAGTGGGCGGCTTTGTCCTCATCTTTGAGCTGGTCCTGCCGCTGAAGCGCCTTTATGAACACCTCCTGCGTGAGGTCCTGCGCGTCGGCCACGTTGCCCACCATGCGATAGATGAGCAGAAAGATCCGGCGCAGGTTGTCGTTCACGAACCGGTTCTGCCGCTCGGCGGCATCGTGCAGCACCGGCTCCGCGGCTTCGTTCATAACAGGCAGAGCAAAACTCAACATGCGCCTACATACCTGACGGAAAACAGCTCGGGAGCGTGCAACACAGTCGCACTCAATCCCTTGCGGCCCAACCCGCCCGTGGCGCTTACTCCGATTCTAAAGGATAAGGCAAGGCCATTCACCCGAAAGTAGCTTTAATGCAGGCTCTTCGCGTCAAATCAACGAGTTGTGGACGTTTGCAGCCATCCTCAACCGTGAGACAATAGCGGAAGGACTCGCCCGGCGCTTGAGCACCCGGGCCGGCTTACCGGCCGTTCCCTCCCCAAATCGACCGATTATGAAGCTAGCCGAACGAATGAATCGCCTTGGCGTGGAAACCGCCTTCGACGTGCTCGTACAGGCGCGGAAGCTGGAAGCGCAGGGGCGCAGCGTGATACATCTCGAGATCGGGGAGCCCGATTTCGACACTCCCAGCCACATCCGCGAAGCCGCGAAACAGGCGCTCGACGAGGGCTGGACACACTACGGTCCCACGCAGGGCTACCCCGAGCTGCGCGAGGCCGTCGCCTCGTACATATGCCGCACGCGCGGCGTAGCCGTGGGCCCGCAGCACATCTCGGTGGTGCCTGGCGGCAAGCCCATCATGTTCTACGTCATGATGGCTCTGCTCGAAGAGGGCGACGAGGTCATCTACCCCAATCCCGGCTTCCCCATCTACGAATCGATGATTCGCTTCATGCGGGCGAAACCGGTGGCGATGCCGCTCCTCGAGCGGCGGGGCTTCTCCTTCGACCTCGACCGCTTCCGCGACAGCCTGAACGACCGCACGAAGCTCGTCATCATCAACTCGCCGCAAAATCCCACTGGCGGGATGATTCCCGAGGCCGACATCCGCGCCATTGCGGACCTGGTCCGCGGCCGCGACCTGATGATCCTCTCCGACGAGATCTATTCGCGCATTGTCTACGACGGCCGCCCGGTATCCATCGCCTCGCTGCCCGGCATGCTCGATAAAACAATTATTCTGGACGGCTTTTCAAAAACTTACGCGATGACGGGCTGGCGCATAGGCTATGGAGTCATGCCGGAGTGGCTGGTGAACGCCGTCACCAAGCTGATGGTGAACTCGAACTCCTGCACTGCCAGTTTCTCGCAGCGTGCCGGAATTGCGGCCCTGAACGGACCGCAGGACGAAGTGGACGCCATGGTGGCGGAGTTCCGCCGGCGCCGCGACGCTTTCTGCGCCGGGCTGAACACGCTGCCGGGCTTCCGGTGCGCTCTGCCTGCCGGGGCGTTCTACGCATTTCCGAACGTGGAGGGAACGGGCTACAAGTCACGCGAGTTGGCGGACAGGTTGCTCCAGGATGCCGGCGTCGCCTGCCTCAGCGGCACGGCTTTCGGCGAGCACGGGGACGGCTACCTTCGGCTGAGCTACGCGAACTCTTACGAGAACCTGATGGAAGCGGTGGAGAGGATCCGAAGATTCCTGGGCTGAAGCGCCCCGGAAAGGGCTCGCAGGATTTCCGCCTGCCGCAGCCGCGGTCCATCCAAAGCTGCGCAAATTTGCGCAAGGACCGCGGCCGCAAACGGCGGTCCTTCTCAGGGCGATAAACGCCAGCGCACCCGATGGCTAAACGGGCTGGCCTTCGTGCTCGTGACGGTACCGATCCATGATCTCCTGCATCTGGTCCTTCAAGCGCAGCTTCATTTTCTTAATCTTCGTCTCGGCAACCTGCTGCTCCGGGCTCAGATAAGCCCTCTCGGCAAGTCCCTGAAGCTGCTCTTTGTAGGCGCGGTGTTCCTCCGCCAACCGGCGGAATTCGGGATCGGTCTCCATCAGGTGCGCTCTCAACTGATCCTGCGTAAGATTCATAGGCACAGAACTCCTCCTGGGTTTTTCAGTTCGAGTCTGTCTCTGGAAGGGTAGGCTCGACGGGTGCTTGCAACGTACATCCGATGAACTCGGCCGGCCGGGTACCTACATCCCCTGGCCGACCATCTGCACATTAGCACGATTGGAGACGCATTACAACGGCGGTTTCCCCGTTGTCCTGGTAGTACTTGGCCCGGGTGGACACCTCTTCGAAGCCGTATCTGAGGTACAGATTCCGGGCCGGCCAGTTCGACTCCCGAACTTCGAGGAACCAGACCGCGCACTGGCTGCTCAGCGCGTGTTCCAACAGCCGCGCCGCCAGACCCCGCCGCCGCATGGCGGGGTCGACGATCAGGCTCAGAATCTCGCCCTCCCGTGCGCTCACGTGCCGGAACACGATAAACCCGGCCACGCGACCCTCAACCTCCGCCACCTTGCACCGGTACGCCAGGTACGTGTGCGCGTCCCAGATGACGGCCTCGGGCGCGAGCCGCTGTATGCGGTCCAGTTCCGCTATGTCGCTCTCGACGGCATCGCGGATTACGGGCGCGCTGCCCAGCAGCTCGCGGTAGAGCGCCCGCTGCGCCGAGCCGATCCTTGCCCATCCGAACCGCCGTTCCGCGATGGCGTGCGCGCGCGCGGCGATGCGCTCGCGAAGCGCCCGGTCTTCGAGCAGGCGGACCACGCCTTCGGCGAACGCCTCGGCCCGGTCTGCAACCCACACGCTTTCGCCGTGCCTCAGCCCCAGCCCGGCGCAGCCCTGGGCGGTCGAAACCACGGCGCGGCGCATCGCCATCGCCTCGAGCACCTTCAGGCACGTCCCGGCGGACACAGGCGTGGGTACAACAACAAGGTTGGCGGTTACGTAATGCGGCGTCACATCGCGCACGAAGCCGAGAAGTTCCACGTCCGGGGCCACGGGGATCTTCGCCGTTCCCGCCGCCTCGCGCCAGTACAGTTCCGGATCGGGGCCGGCGATCACGGTGAGCGTCGCTTCCGGAACCCGCGCCTTCACGGCGGGCCAGACCTTCTCCGTGAAGAACCGGTACGCCGCTATGTTCGGGAAATGCCGGAACGAGCTCACAAACAGCAGCCGCGCTCCGGGAGCCTCGGCGCGCGCGCGGAAGCGTTCGAGATCGACGCCGTTCGGTATCACCGTGACCGGCATGCCGGGGAGCATGGCGGCATCCTTGTCCGACATAACCACCACGCTCCGGAAGCGCCTCAGCGCGCTCATCTCGAACCGCCGCCACCGGAACCAGTTCCACCAGGCGGCCAGGGTGCGTTCCCGCTCATATACCTGCCGGTGCAGATCGAAGGCGACATCGTGCTCAACCAGGATGTCGCCGCCCAGGAACGCGAGCGTGGTGTACTCCACCTGGCGCAGATCGGGATGGAACTCGCGGCAGGTGTCGCCGTAGGCTTCCCGGATGGCCGGCGAATTGTACTCCAGCGTTTCGGGCGGCGCCAGCGTAGACCAGCGCGGCTCGGGGTTCTCCCGTTTCGGCACGAGCACCACGGCGGAGCAGAACTGGAGCAGCGGCGCAAACTCCTCCGCCCCGCCCCGTTCGACAAACGCGAACAGAATGATGTCGAATTCGCGCGCCGATTCGTGCAGCAGATTGTACATCCGGACCGCGCCGCCGTGCGACGGCGGGTACGGAACATACGGCGTCGCGACCAGAATGCGCCGCCGGCGCAAGTCGAACGGGCGGCCATGCAGGACACGCCGCGCGGCCGCCGCTTCACCGCGGCGCCGCCACGGCGCGAGCCACCGTGGGCGGGCGTAAATGCGGTGCACCGGCACGCCGCGAAGGAACAGCAGCGAAGCCACAGCCGTCCTCAACCGCAGATGGTGCCGTTCGAGCCGGGCGTTGTACGCCAGGATCTTTGTGGGTGCGAGCAGAAACGCCGCGCGGCGCAGCGCGCGGTACCGCGGGTCGCGGTCGAAGAGCACCGGCGCGAGCGCGATACGATAGCCGCGAAAGCGCCGGCGCAGTTCGGCGTAGGTGGGAGCGGGATCGGCGGTTACGACGAAGTGCCTTCGGTCCGGCACCAGTTCGCGTATTTCTGCCGCCATACTTTCCGCAAGCGCGGGTTCGCCGGTCAGGAACGACACCACCACGCCCTCGGGATCCTTCCCGAGCGCTGCGAACAAGATGCGCTTAAGACTGCTCTTGAGCGATCCCATAACCAGAACGCCGCGCGTGCTCAGGAAGCCTCGCAGCGCCCGAAACCGTACTCCGAGCCGCGGCCCTCAGGGAGCGGTGGACGCACCCCGCACAGCCGTATCCCGGCGTCGCGAAGGGCCGCCGCGCCGGACAGAGGCCTGGCGGCGGGCCGGCGCCCCACACACGCATCACGCATCTGTCTCCTCCGCGTATCTTGTTCGCATCAGAATCGCACATGCCGCGAGCGGAAGTACCGACACCCCAGCGCACACCGGCCCGAACCCGTAGGTGTCTATCAACCTCCCCGCCACCGGAGAGAACACCGCCTGCATCACGCCATAAGCCCCCGTCAGCATCGCAACCGCAAACGCCGCCCGCGCCGGTCCGTACACATCCAACGGCATCGTATACAGATTCACGCTGAGCGCCGACGACCAGAATGCGCTGAAGCATACAGCCGCGGTCGCGAGCCCCGCGCCCGGCGCCCACGGCGCGGCTGCCGTCGCCACAAGAGCTACTCCGCTTACCAGGCATACGCGCAGCCTCGCGGGCACGGCCTTCGTCCCCCTCCGCATCCACCAGAGCGACAGGATTCCTCCCGCAAAACCGCCCGCATTGAAGAACAGCGGCGGCAGCGCCGCATACCACTTTGTGTCCGCCAGCGCCAGCCCGTGCCGGCGCTCGAGGAACACCGTGACCCAGTTGGTCCACAGCGAGTACACGGTCATGCTCAGCATGATCGCGATAACGAACGTCCACAGCCTCCGGTCGCGCAGCAGCGCCCGCGAACTCGCGGCCGCGCGCGGCGCGCCGACGTCCGCAACCGGCGCCAGCCGCGATGCCCGGTTCCACACCGGGAGCCATAGCAGTCCCGCGGCGCCCGTAATGAAAAACGCGCTGCGCCATCCGTAGTGCAGCATCAGCCAGATCGCGAGCGGTGGAGCCAGCATGCCGCCCATCCCCATCCCGAGCTGGCTCAGCGCATTTCCGAGCGCACGCTCGTCGGGCTTCAGATACGTTGCGATCGCTTTTCCCGAGGCCGGAACGCCGCCCGCCTGCCCGATTCCCAGAGCCGCGCGGCACGCCGCCAGCCCGCCCGCGCCGCCCGAAAAACCCGTTGCAATCCCCGCCGCCGACCAGAACGCTACGGCGGCCTTCACCCCGCGGTTCAGCCCGACCCGGTCTATAAAAACACCCGCCAGCGGCGCCGAAAGCGCGTATGGAATGGAGAACGCCGCCAGGATAAATCCATAGCCCGCGTGCGACATCCCGAACTCGGCCAGCACGGCGGGAGCGAGTGCGGGTAATATTTGCCTGTCCAGGTAGTTGAGCGAAGACGAGAGCACGAAGACCCCCATCACCGCCCAGCGAAGGCGCGTCATTCGGTCATTTGTCGCCGAGCTTGCGGCGCTCGTGAGATGTCGGCGCGTCGGGCGAGGGCTTCCGCTCGACGACGTAGTCGATCGACGCGACATCGCCGGTGGTTCCGGTCTTCTCGTCCATTTTCGGAAAGAACTCAATTACCGCAAGCCGCGGCTCCTGCTTCCGGCTGCAATCGAACTTCGGATCCGGATCGCCCGAGACGAGAATCTTCGACGGCTCGCGCGCGAGCAGCCGCACGGTGCCCGATTCCGACTGCACCGTCAGCCGCGCCGCCGGCGGGATACACTCGACGCGAATGATGCGCCCGCGCACGCGTCCCTGCGGCGCCTCGCCTTCGAACATGGGAACGATGACACGGTCCGGCGGGGGCGCGGGCGCCGCGGCGTTGGCGCGGGCTTCGGCGGCGCGCACCTCCGCCATCGCCTTCGCGCGCAGCTCGCGCATCTCCTTTTCCCTCTCCGCCTCCCGGCGGGCGCGCTCCTCGGCTTCCCACTCCAGGCGCCGGCCCTCGATGGATTTTCGAGCCTCGACGATCTGCCGGCGCTCCGCGTCGCTCGTCGCCGCCTGGCGCGCTTCGGACCACGCGCGCGCCGCGCCGCCGTAATTCTCCATCGAGATGTACTGCTCGGCGAGCTCGCGCCAGAGTTCCGCCTTGCGCGGCGCCAGTTTGGACGCCGTTTCGAGCGCCTGGGCCCGCTTCGCCGGGTCCTTCTCATAGGACGCGCGGAAGACGTACGGCTCGGCCCACTTCGGGTTCAGCCGCTCGGCTTCCATCAGCGCCTCGTGCCGCTTCGCGCCGTCCAGCAGCCGCGCATACTCCAGCCACGCCCGCGCGCTCTTCGACCCGGCTTCGGTTGCGGCGGCGAGGTGCTTCCGGCGCTCGTCCGCGTTCGTGTCGAGCAGCCCGAGCCCCTCGTTTGCGACCGCGGGAACCGACGCCATCAGCGCCTCGTATGCCTCGCGCGCCCCCCCATCCTTAGTTGCGTACTTCAAATCGGCGAAGGCGACGGCCGGGTTCGGCGCTTCGTAAGATGGGTGGAAATCGCGCTGGGGGTTTATCGGCCGCGAGTTGCCCATCGCCGTTCCAAACCGCCCGGCGGCAAGGTATTCCACAGCTTCCTTCTCTATTTGCTGCGGTGTCTTGTCGAACGCGTTCATAAACGCCGGAACGGCATCGACGCCCTGCTGAAGGTTGTACAGCATAACGCGGAGTTTTCCGGAGTATGCGGGGTTAGTCTGCAATAGATGTATTTTCGCCCACGCAAGATCGCGTTCCGCCGGCGGCACCGGCTGGCCGAGCGTCACCACGACGCCGTTCACCTCGGTCGTGGAATAGAACGCGACGAGACCGGCTTCGATATCAGCAGGCATGCGCTGCGCATCATCTTCAATCAGAAGGCGTACTAACTGCGCCATCCACTCGCGCGGTATGGGCGCCTTCGAATCGAGCGCGGCGATGTAGGTGTCGCGCGCGGCAGCGGGCGGGGCCGCCTGCGCGCCTTTCGTCACCAGCACGCGCACGGGCCACACGGGCCGCATCTCGCCCTGCTTGACGGCCTGGCCCACGATGTGCCGCACCTGCTCGAGATGGTTCAGCACCTCGCGCGCCCCGCGCCTGTCGGCATCTGTCCAGACCTCAAACGGGCCCGACTTGAACTCCACCCAATCGTCCGCCGCCGCCATCAGCGGCAGAAGCAATCCCACGGCCAGAAAGCGCCACATCCTGTAGTCATAATATCGTGCATGGGATGGGGCGAAACGCGTCCGGCGCCCGCGCGCCCTCTGCGCGGTATAACTGATACGAATGCGAGTTCCTCTGCTCGATCTGCATGCACAGTACGAGCCCCTGCGGGATGACATGATCGCCGCCGTCGCCGAGGTGCTGGATTCACAGGCCTACATCGGCGGCCCTAAAATCGCCGAACTGGAGCGCCGCGTGGCCGCGCTCAGCGGCTGCGAACACGCCATAGCGGTCTCGAGCGGAACCGACGCGCTGCTGGCCTGCCTGATGGCTCTTCACATCGGCCCCGGCGACGAGGTCCTCACCAGCCCGTTCACGTTCTTCGCGACCGCCGGCTCAATCGCACGCACCGGCGCACGCCCAGTTTTCGCGGACATCGACCCGCGCACTTTCAATATCGATCCTGCGCTCATCGAGCAGGCGATCACACCCCGCACGCGCGCGATCATCCCGGTGCACCTGTTCGGCCAGGTGTGCGACATGGACCCGATCCTCGAAGTCGCCTCGCGGCACGGCGTGCCCGTCATCGAGGATGCCGCGCAGGCCATAGGCGCATCGTACAAAGGCAGGGCGGCAGGTTCTTTCGGCACGGCCGGCTGCTTCAGCTTCTATCCAAGCAAGAACCTCGGCGCGGCGGGCGATGGCGGCATGATCGTTACGCACGATCCGGCGCTCGCCGAACGCCTGGCCATCATGCGCAACCATGGTATGCAGCCGCGGTACTTCTACCGCTTCATCGGCGCCAATTTCCGTCTGGACGCCGTGCAGGCAGCGGTGTTGCTGGTGAAACTGCCTCACCTCGAGGCTTGGTCCGAAGCGCGGCGCCGGAACGCCGCGTGGTACAACGCGCGATTCGCGGGCTCGGCAGTCTGCACCCCCTACGTGCGGCCGGACTGCGCCAGCATCTACAACCAATATGTCGTGCGCCTGCGCCGGCGCGACGAAGCCGCGGAGTTCCTCAAAGCCCGCGGCATCGGCACCGACATCTACTATCCGCTGCCGCTGCACGTGCAGGACTGCTTCCGCTATCTCGGCTACTCGCCCGGCGATTTCCCTCGCGCCGAGGCCGCCGCGCGCGAGGTGCTCGCACTGCCTGTATATCCCGAGATGACCGAAGAGCAGCGCGAATACGTCGCCGCGGCGCTTCTCGAGTTCTGCGCAGGCGAGCCCTGATTTGCGGGCTCGCTCTCAATAACTCCGCTCGGTGATCTCCACCTTGCCGCGGAACGTCCAGTAGATTGTCACCGTGTAGCCCACCACGAACGGCATTCCTATCGCCGCAATGATCAGCATCACCCACAGTGTGTGTGTGCTCGATGCCGCGCGCTGAACGGTGAGACTATTAGCGGGGTTCGTCGCCGTCACCACGTTCGGCCACAGCACCAGGCTGATGAGCCCCACCATCGCCGCCAAAGCGGTTCCCGACGACAGAAACGCCTGGAACACTTTTCCACGGTGCACGGCTCGCGGGATGTTGACCACCGCGAGTATGCTTACGGCAACGACGATCATCGACTCCGGCGCGTGCCTGATGTTATCCACGGATCGCGGAATGAACAGCAATGTGTAGGCGGTTCCAGCCGCGTACAATCCCAAAAACGCGGCCATCCAGCCCCAGATGTAACGTTTGATGCGTTCGCGCAGTTCGCCCTCGCCTACCTTCAGATACAGAAACATCGCGCCATGCATCGCGAAGGTGGCTATCACCGCCAGCCCAATCAGCAACGGGAATGGCCGCAGCAGGTCCCAGAAGGTGCCGGCGTAGTTGTACTCCGCGTCCAGCGGCACGCCGATCATGGCGTTTCCTATCGCCACGCCGAACAGCAGCGACGCCGCCAGGCTCGAGCCGAAGAAGCTCCAGTCCCAAGCCCGCCGCCAGGCGCGGGATTCCCTCTTGCTGCGAAACTCTATCGACACCGCGCGGAATATGAGCGCGGCGAGCAGCGCCATGAAAGCCGTATAGAAGCCCGAAAAGACCGTGGCGTACGCTACCGGGAACGCCGCGAACAGGGCCCCGCCGAACGTTATGAGCCATACCTCGTTGCCGTCCCAGATCGGGCCGATGGCGTTGATAAAGATGCGCCGCTCGCGGTCGTCGCGCGCCAGCGGGTGCAGGATGCCTACCCCCAGATCGAACCCGTCGAGCACGGCGTAGCCGGCCAGCAGCAAAGCCAGCAGAATGAACCAGATGGTGTGCGGGTCCATGCGCTACGCCCTCCCCTCGTCACTGTTGTGCTCGTTCTTGGCCTCGGACAGCGTGCCTTCGTGCAGGGTCCGCGAGGACGCCGCCTCCTCAATGCCCGCTCTCGTTGTCGGCCCACCCACTTTCACCGGTACCGGACCCGTCTGAATCTTATGATTCAGCACGTAAAGCCAGATGGCGAACAGCAGCGCGTATATTAGCGCGAACATGATGAGCGAGCCCAGCACCTGGCCCGCGCTCACCACCGTGGACGCCGCGTTCTTCGTCAGCAGGCCCTCTTCCAGCCGGTAATGAATCTGTCCCGCCGCATTGAGCAGCGGTGCTCCCGACGGCGTGCGAATCACCCGCGGGTACACGCTCCACGGCTGGCGGCCCACCTCGGCCGTCACCCATCCCAACTCGTTCGCAATCACCGGCCCCACCACGGCGAAAACGAACACCCACATGAGCCAGCGTTTCCTGAACAGCGTCCCGCGCCACCGCAGGTACGAAGCGAACAGGGTCAGCACGATGAAGAACATTCCGAGTCCCACCATGATGTGGAAGCTGAAGAATGTCGCCGGAAGCGGGGGCCAGTACTCCCGCGGCACCGCGTCGAGCCCCAGCACGGGCTCGGCCGGATTCCGGTGAACCAGCATGCTGAGCCCGCCGGGAATCGCGACGTGCCCGAGGACGCGCCCCTGCTCCGCGCTCGGATACCCAAACAGAGTCAACGCCGCCGGACCCGTCGTGAACAGGCCCTCCATCGCAGCTAATTTGGCCGGCTGGAACCAGGCCACCATCCGCGCATTGAAATCGCCTGACACCAGTTCGCCCAGACTGAAGATCGTCGCGAAGATGAGCCCTCCGGTGAACGAGCGCCTTGCGAAATCTTCATGCCGGCCTTTCAGCAGATACCAGGCGGAGATGCTCATGATGAAAAACCCGCCGAGAATAAACGCACCGATGATGGAATGCGTCAGACGGTTCATAGTGGACGGGTTGAACACAACGGCCCAAAAATCAACCATTTCGGCGCGCGTCAACTGCACGCCGTTCACCACCAGCGGGCGTCCGTTCTCCATCACAGGCACAATGTGCGAGCCAGCCGGCGTCTGCTGCCACGAGTTCGCCACGATGATCCAGATCGCCGAGAAAATCGATCCCGCGGCCACGGCCGTAGTCCCGATGAAATGGAAACGCGGGCTCACCTTGTCCCATCCGAACACAAGTATTGCCAGGAAACCCGACTCGAGAAAAAACGCGAATATGCCTTCGGCCGCCAGCGCCGCCCCGAAAACGTCGCCGACGAACCGCGAATACGTGGCCCAGTTGGTCCCGAACTCAAACTCCATCACGATTCCAGTAGCCACGCCGACCGCGAAACTCACGGCAAACAGTTGCGTCCAGAAACGCGCCGCCGTCTCGTATACCGGTTCGCGCGTTCGCATATACATCGCCTCGAGATATACGAGGACGACGCCCATGCCGATCGTCAGCGGGGGAAACAAATAATGAAACATCACCGTGAGTGCAAACTGTATACGGGAGAGAAAGATAGCGTCCACGCACGTCCTCCGGTTGGCTTTAGCATACCATGAGCCGGTTTGCTCTCACGCCCGCGCTGGCGATAATGGAGAAAACGAATTGTGAACACAGAGGGCAAAAATCGCATCGCCGCGGCGCTCGCTGAACTGCGCGACGGCGCCCGGCAGGATCTCGCCGCCGCCTGGGGCGAGCGGCTTCGCGCGGCGTTCACCGGCGAGATCGATCGCGTGCTCGAGGCCCGCATTGCGGCCATGCTCCCTCGGATCCGGGAAGCCGTCCAGTTCGAGATCGGATGGTCCCTTGCGGCGGAAGTGGATGCGGCCGCTCCCGAGATCGCGGCGCGCGCGGCACGCGAAGCCGGCGAGCGCTTCAACCGTGCCGTCCGGCGCCTTCTCGAGTCCCGCGAGGGTCCCCGGCCGCTGTCCGACGCCGCCCGTGAGTTGGCAGACCGCGTCCTGCTGTTCTCTGTCGCAGACGACACTGTAGTGGTCGAGGACGGTTCGGTCGAGGTCAAAGCGAGCAGCGCCCCCGCGTTCCAAAACGCAATCGAGGCGCGTGAAACCGTTATCGCGCTGCGCACCGCGGGTGAATTATCGGCCCCAATCGCGGCCCTGGGAACCGCCGACCGCTGCTACTTATTTCCAGTGACGGTGAACGATGCCGTGGTCGCCGTGGTTTACGCCGAAGGCGAACGCGTCGATGTCGCCGCGATGGAAGCGCTTACGGCTGTTGCGGGCGCTGTCGCCGCGCCCGTTGAGGAAGAGGCGGCGCATTTGGAAGCGGAAGAGGAGTGGGACCTGTCAACGCAAGACCGGGCTCCTGCCGCCGCGGCTAAGGCGGCCGCTTCCGCAGGAACTCCCGAAACCTGGGGAAATCAGCCGGCGGATCTGGCCCCTCCGGCCGCACCGCGCACATCTGTCGAAACCGTGGCCGGCGACGCCGGCGATGCCGGTTCCGCGCCGCCCGCACTCTCCCCGGATACACTCAGAGCGCGCCATTTTGCCCGCATCCGTGTTGCCGAGATGCTGCTCTACCGGCACGATGCCGTTCGTTCGGGCCGCGAGAGCCGGGACCTCTATACCAGACTTCGCAAGGAGATCGATTCAGCTCGTGATGTATACGCCAGCCAGTTCGGCTTTCTTGAGGACTACCTCCACATGGAACTGGTCCAAACTCTGGCGAAGGGCGATCCAGGCGCCCTGGGCCCGGATTATCCCGGTCCTTTGCGTTAGCGCCCTGCCGCTGATCGCGAGCGGGCAGACGCTGGAGTCCGCCGGGCGTGCCTCAAAGAATCCGAAAGCGCGCTACGCGGCGCTGGTGCGGTTCGCAGACGCGCATTCCGCGGGCCGCGACGGGGCAATGGCTCTCGTGGCCGCCGCCCTCGTGGATCATAGCGAGCGCCGCCACGAGCAGGCTATCTTCAGGCTCCGCAAGGCCGCGCCGCGTCTGCCGCTGCTCGCCGATTACGTCGCCTACAACCTCGCAGCAGCGCAATACGACATCGGCGACTTTCGCGGGGCAATCGACGCGCTGGAGCCGGTTTGGAACTTCACGCCACCTTCGCCGCTCATCCCCGATGCCGCCATGCTGGCCGCAAAGGCTTACAAGGATTGGGGTAAGCCCGGCGACGCCATACGAATCCTGCGCGAGCACTACCAATCCGTTCCACAACCCGCCGCCGACGCGCTCCTGGCTGCGTGCGCTTCAGACTCCGGGAATCTCGCCCTGGCGGTCCATTTCTACCAGCGTGTCTACTTCAATTACCCGGACACGCCCGAGTCCGCCCGCGCCGCCGGCGAGTTGAAGACGCTCGAGCAGAAGCTCGGCGCCCTGTTTCCGCCTGCCACGGCCCAGATGATGCTTCACCGCGCCGACCGGCTGGCCGCCGCCGGCGACTATAAAGCCGCCCGCACCGCTTACAGCGACCTCATTCCCAAGCTCGCCGGCCAGGAGCAGGACCTGGCGCGCGTCCGCCTCGGCGTTATGGATTACCGCCAGTACAAAAACTTTCCTGCGTTCACGTATTTGCGCGGCCTCGATGTCTCTTCTCCCGAAGCCGATGCCGAGCGGCTTTACTATGTGCTCGAGTGCGCCCGCCGGATGGACCGCGAAAGCGACATGTCCGCCGTCCTGGAAGTTCTGCGCGACAAGTATCCCAAGTCGCCGTGGCGCATGCACGCGCTGATCTCCGCGGCGAATTACTATCTGGTCCGCAACGACGCGGCGCGGTACGAGCCGCTATACGCGGCTTGCGCCGCGGATTTCGCGGACAGTCCGGAAGCCGCGTATTGCCATTGGAAAGCAGCCTGGAGCGCCTACATCGGGCGGAAGGCGAACGCCCGCGGCCTGCTGCGCGAGCACATTGTGAAGTTTCCCGACTCGCAGCAGGCCAGCGCCGCCCTCTACTTTCTTGGGCGGATGGCGGAAGCGGAGGGGAATCCCGCTCAAGCGAAAGCTTTTTTCAAGGAGATTCTCGAACGCTTCCCGAACCACTTCTATGCGGGCGAGGCCGAAAATCGAATGGAGGCGCCGGCTATCGACAAGGCGCTGCCCGACTCTGAAACCACCGGTTTCCTGCATTCGATCAAATGGCCCGATGCCCCGCATCTCGCCAGTTTCACCCCCGCGCCGGCCACACGAGCGCGGCTCGAGCGCGCCCGCCTGCTCCGGGCCGCGGGCCTGGAAGACGACGCCGAGCGCGAGTTGCGCTTCGGCGCGCGCTCCGAGAATCAGCCGGAGATCCTGGCCGTGGAACTGGCCAAGACCGCGAGCAAGTACGATGAACCTCACCGCGCGCTCCAGCTCGTAAAGAATCTCGCGCCCGATTACATGCGCATCGGCGTCGACGATGCGCCCGGCGCCTTCTGGCGCATCCTGTTCCCGCTGCCGTGGCGGCAACAGCTCGAGCGGCACTCTCACGAGCGCGGTCTCGATCCCTTCGCCGTCGCCGGGCTTATCCGGCAGGAATCCGAGTTCAACCCGAAGGCGGTGTCGCCTGCGCGGGCGTACGGTCTAACACAGGTGATGCCCGCAACCGGCAGACAGATGCTCAAGATGAGCCCCCGGCGGTTCCGCCCGGCTATTCTGTTTAACCCGGACATCAATCTCAGACTCGGCACGACGTACCTGAGGCACGTGCTCGACACCTACGCCGGGCGTTGGGAATGCGCGCTGGCGGCATACAACGCCGGGCCCAGCCGGGTCAGGGAATGGCTTACCTGGGGCGATTTCAAGGAACGCGCCGAGTTCATCGAGAGCATCCCCTTCAGCGAGACACGCAGGTATGTGATAGCCGTCCTTCGGAATGCGGAAATGTACCGGCGCATTTACGCGAAACCATCCACTGACGGCGCCGGCAACGAGCCCGCAGCCACCGCCAATCCGCCGATCAAGACGCCGCCGCCGACGGAGATGAAGAAGCCGCCGGCGCAAAGCGCGGCGGCGGTGTCCCGGAAGACGGTTTCAAAGAAGCCGGCGCGCATCAGGCCAGCGTCGAAAAAGCGGACTTCGCGCGAGTAGCGTCATCGAGAGCGGGCACGATAGCCGCGCTCCGGGCCGCAGCGGCCGCGGCGAGCGTTTGTGTGGCCGTTTGAGCGCTCGATGCCGGCCGTCGCCGGCTGAGGTCCACCGGGACGAGGCCGGGGCAATGGACGCCGCGCTTCGCCGGGCCCGCCTCCGGATTCGACCGTGCGGTCCGGCATGCCGCTGCACGACAATTGTCCTGATGAAGGTGCTTCACCTCGACAGCGGCCGCGAGATGCGCGGCGGGCAGTGGCAGGCGTTGTACCTCTGCGAGGGCCTGGCTGCGCGCGGCCACGAGGTGATGCTGCTGGCGCGCGAGCCGCTGCTCAGCACGGCACGCGAACGCGGGATCGACGCCCGGCCCTACCGCGCCGCCGGGTGGCCCGCCGCCGGTATCGTTCACGCACACGATGCAGGGTCGCACACCGTCGCCGCTTTAATTGCGCACGGGCCGCTGGTGGTGAGCCGGCGGGTCGGATTCCCTGTGCGGACTGGGCCGCTGTCGCGCTGGAAGTACCGCCGTCCGGAGCATTTCATAGCTGTTTCCGAGTACGTTCGCGAGCGGCTTCTGGCGGCCGGTGTGCCGCCCGCGCGAATCTCCGTCGTATACGACGGCGTTCCCGAGATGCCGGAGGCAAGGGGTGGAGCGAGCATACTGGCGCCGGCCACTGACGATCCCAGGAAGGGCTCGGCGCTGCTGGCGGAGGCGGCGCTGATCGGCGGTTTTCAAGTTCATTACTCAAAGTCGCTCGCAGCGGACCTGGATGACGCCGCGGTGTTCGTCTATATCACGCACCAGGAAGGGCTCGGCTCGGGAGCGCTTCTGGCGATGGCGGCGGGAGTACCCGTGGTGGCGAGCCGCGTGGGGGGATTGCAGGAAGTGGTTGTTGACGGAGACACGGGATTGCTCGTCGAGAACGATGCCGCGGCGATTGCCCGCGCGGTGCGGCGGGCCGCGGGAGACCGTGAGATGGGCAGGCGGGGACGCGAGCGCGCGGCGAAATTGTTCTCTTTGGATGGTATGGTGGAAGGCACGCTGGCGGTGTACGATCGGATATTGGGATGTTGGAAGCCCTCCTAGCGCTGCTGGCCGGCCTGCTGATCGGCAGTTTCCTGAACGTCTGCATCTTCAGGATGCCGAACGATTATTCCATCGTGGCGCCGCGCTCGTTTTGCCCGTCTTGCCGGCGGCCGATTGCCTGGTATGACAACGTGCCGCTGCTCAGCTACCTGGTGCTCGGGGGGCGGTGCCGCCAGTGCCGCGGCCGCATCTCGCTGCGCTACCCGGCGGTGGAGGCAATCACCGGCGCGGTGTTTTTCATCATCGTGTACCTGAACGGCCTCTCGCTTGCTTCGCTGAAGCTGTGTACGTTCGCGGCGCTGGCGATAGGTTTGATTGTGCTGGACCTGGTGGAGCGCATCCTGCCGGACGAGTTCACCATGACCGGCATCTTGCTCGGCCTGGTTTTCGCGTTCGTGGCGCCGTTCGACACCGGTCTGGCGGCGATGCTGGTGCCTGCGGCGTGGGGCGGGCGGGCGGCATCGGTGATCGAGGCGGCATTCGGAGCGGTGGTCGCGGGCGGTATGTTGTGGATAGTGGGCCGGCTGTACCTGCGCCTGCGGCGGCGCGAAGGACTGGGCGGGGGCGACCCGCGCATGGTGGCCATGATCGGCGCGTTCCTGGGATTGCACGGCGCCCTGGCAGCAGTGCTGCTCGGCTCCATTCTGGGGTCCGTCATCGGCATCGCCTACATCCTCGCGACGCGCAAGGACTCGTCCAGCTACGAGCTGCCGTTCGGCAGCTTCCTCGGCTTCGCCGCGCTGGTGGTGGCCGTCGGACGCCGCATGCTCTGGTTCTGAGCACGTTGCGCCCGCGGCGCTTTTGAAGCACTCTGAGTGAAGCACCAGCATCGGCCAATCTGAAACAATAGAGGACAGATATGAAAATGCCCGGGAACATGCAGAACATGATGCGGCAGGCGCAGGCCATGCAGCAGAAATTACAGGAGGAGATCGCGCAGATCCGCGTCGAGGCCTCCGCCGGCGGCGGGATGGTGACCGTCAACATGGACGGACAGAAGCACGTGCTCGGCGTGAAGATCGACCCCGAGGTGGCCGGGGACGTCGAAATGCTGCAAGACATGGTGATGGCCGCGTTCAACGAAGCCGCCAAGAAGGTGGACGATGAGACGCAGCAGAAGATGGCGGGTATGCTGGGCGGGCTCGGGTTGCCCCCCGGCTTGATTTAGGTTCTATTCGGAATGCCTGATTTTGCCGAGCCGCTCGCGCGGCTCATACAGGAATTCAAGCGCCTGCCCGGAGTGGGTCAGAAGTCCGCGCAAAGAATGGCGTTTCACGTCCTGCGCGCCGGCAGGGAAGACGCCGCGCGGCTTGCGCAGGCGGTGCTCGACGTGAAGGACAAACTCGGCCTTTGCGAGGTGTGCAACAACATCAGCGACACGGAGATGTGCCCGTTCTGCTCCGATGTGACGCGCGACCGCAGCGTGATCTGCGTCGTCGAGGAGCCGCACAACATCCTGCCGATCGAGACTACGCGGCAGTATTCGGGCATGTATCACGTGCTCCACGGCGCCATCTCGCCGCTGCGCGGCGTGGGCCCCGAGCAACTGCGGATAAGGAATCTCCTGGAACGGTTGGAGAGCGGCCACGTGCAGGAGGTTATCCTGGCGACCAACCCGACTGTCGAAGGCGAGGCTACGGCGGCGTATCTCTCCCGGCTGCTGAAGCCGCTGGGAGTGCGCGTGACGCGCATTGCGATGGGAATTCCGGTTGGCAGCGACCTCGAGTACGCGGACGAAGTCACGATGCTGAAGTCGCTCGAGAACAGGCGGGACTTGTAGCGTGTCGGGCGGCGGGCCTCAGCCCGCGCGAGGCTTTCGGCGCCACCGGATAGATCACCGCTCGCCCGAAACCCCGGCGGTCCGTGTGGGGCAGGCGTCCCGCTCCGGCGCGGCTCTAGGCCGGCGGCGGCTGGCCTTTGCGGCGCGGCAGCGAAGCGCCGAGCTTCGTGTACGCGTAGGCGGCCACCCCGAAGAAAAACACCAGGCTCGCGAAGATTACCAGTGCGCGCCGGCCGCCCGAAAGTTCGCGCGGGTGCGGTGAAGCGGGCAACCGCATCAGCGCCAGTCTCACGAACACTTCCGCGGCTTCCCTATTATCCAGACCGTTCTCTATCAGTACACCGTAGCGGCCGGCGCGCGCGTCGAATCGCAGCTCGCCTTTTTGTTCGTAACCGGTTGAAGCGAGCACGCGCCTTCTGTGGCCGCGCGCCGGCTCATAGGCAACCAGCGAAACCCTCACCCCCGGCCCGGCGCTCATCAACGCGAACTCGCAGGCGATGCGCGCGGGCCCGTCGCGGAGGTCCAGGGGGATGCGCACAGACTTTCCCGGCGGCACCATGTACGTCTCGGCGGCGGCCGCCAGGAGAAACGCCAACGCCAGAATCATGGCCGCGCCCGGTAAACCACCTCGCCGCCGACTACCGTCATCAAGACGCGCGTCTTCAGGATCTCGGGCGGCGGCACCGTCATGATGTCGGCGGAGAGCATGACGAAATCGGCCGCCATGCCGGGCGCGAGCGTTCCTTTCCAGCTCTCTTCGAAGGCGGCGTAGGCGCCGGCGCGCGTCCAGCTTTCGAGCGCTTCTTCGCGCGTCATGCGCTGGTCCGGAAACCAGCCGCCGGGCGGGTTGCCGGCACGGTCCTGGCGGGTGATGGCGGCATAGAAACCGTACAGCGGATTCGGCATCTCAACCGGAAAATCGGAGCCGTTCGGGACGGGGATGCCGAGCGAGAGGAAGCGCCGCCACGCGTATGCGCCTTTGACGCGCTCGGGGCCGAGGCGCTGCTCCGCCCAGCGCATGTCGCTGGTGGCGTGCGTGGCCTGCATGGAAGCGATGATCGAAAACCTGCTGAACAGCTCAAAATCCTCGGGCGCGATCACCTGCGCGTGCTCGATACGGAAGCGCCGGTCGTTCTTCCCGCCGAGCGCGGCGGCATAGGCCTGAAGCACAGTGCGGTTCGCGCGGTCGCCGATGGCGTGCGTGTTCACCTGGAAACCGGCGGCCACGGCCTCGCGGGCAATCTTCTCGATGGCGGGCTCGTCCAGGATCAGCAATCCCGTGTTGCCGGGTTCATCCGAGTAAGGCTCCAACATCGCCGCGCCGCGCGAGCCGAGCGCGCCATCTGCGAGCAGCTTGATGCTGCGCACGGTAAGACGCTCATCGATCTCCGGGCCGCGCTTCTGAAACTCGCTCCACATCTTTCCCGGGCCGCCGATCATGGCGTACACGCGCACGGGCAACTCGTGGGATTTGAGTAAATCGCGGTAGGCGGCCAGTTCCTGCTCCCCGATGCCCGCATCGTGAACCGACGTAAGCCCCACGCGCGCGCACTCGCGCGCCGCCACGGCTAGGCGCCGGCGCGTGTCCGCGAACGAAGGCTCGGGGATCTTTCGCGCTACCAGTCCCTCCGCGTTATCGACGAGAATCCCCGTGGGCGCGCCGGAGGCGTCGCGGTGAATGCGGCCGCCGGGCGGATCCTTGGTTGCAGCCGTCACGCCCGCGAGTTCGAGAGCCTTATGGTTCACCCACGCGGCGTGGCCGTCCACGCGGACCAGGTACACGGGATGATCCGTAACGTCCAGGTCGGAAGCGGCCGGGAACGCGCCGCCCCAGTTCGTCTGATCCCACGACCGGCCGCGGATCCACGCTCCGGGCAGGGCCTTTTTCGCTGCTTCGCGCACGAGCCGGGCGACCTCGCCGACGGAGCTGACGCCGCGAAGGTCGATGGTCTCGAGTTCGTCGCCGAGGCCATACATGTGGCAATGCGAATCGATGAGTCCTGGAATGATGACGGCGCCGCGCGCGTCGATGCGGCGCGTTTTCGGACCGATGAATGGGGAAGCGTCATCGCCGGCGTAGATGATGCGCCCGCCGCGCACGGCCAGCGCGGCAGCAAAAGGATGCGACTTGTCGAGCGTATGGATGCGCGCTCCGGTGACGACCAGATCGGCGGGTTGTGCCATAGCTAACATCAGTGAAACGGCCAACTTAGCTACTACCACCCGGGACAGAATGGGGAGCATGGACGACAGTATTGCACATCCCCGCCCGGAGGCTGCGCGGGCGCCGCGCTTACATGGCCTCAACGGCGCGCTTGCGGATGGAAATGCAAGTCGAGCGCGAAAAGCGGGAAGCCGACGTGGACCGCGTATGGCGCCTCCACCTGGAAACTGCCGGGGCGGTACCTGCGGATACGCACCTGCGCGGCTTCCACGGGGAGTCCAAGCTTCGCGGCGCTCTGGACGACGGCGGCGATCAGCATCTGGTCATCCGCTTCCGGATGCTTTTCGACGATTGCATCAATCGACTGCTGGAAACGGTGATTCCGGATGTAAGAGGGCACAACCACGACCGCTGCCGCAACCAGCAGCGCAATCATCGCCGTAGCGGCAGCGAGCCGCCAGCGTGCTACATCCATTTGAATTACCCTTTCACGACATTGCGCATGAGAAACACCAGGTTCGCCGGACGTTCGGCCAGGCGGCGCATAAAATACGGATACCACGCCTCGCCATAGGGAACATAGAGGCGCAGCTTCCAGCCCTGCTGCGCGAGCAGGCGCTCGAGGTCGCGGCGGATGCCGTAGAGCATCTGAAACTCGAACCGGCCGGGAGAAATGCCGCGCTCGCGGGCATACTGTTTGGCTTCGTCGATAATGCGCTCGTCGTGGGTCGCCAGGGCCGGATAAACGCCGCGGTCGAACAACACCCGCATCAGCCGGATGTAGTTTGCATCGACCTCGGATTTCTTCGCGAAGGCTATCGAAGGCGGCTCCTTGTAGGCGCCTTTGCAAAGGCGCACCGGAATACGCAGCCGACAGAGCTCGTCGATATCGGCCTCGCTGCGGCGGAGGTATGCCTGGATTACCGAGCGTACGTTGCCGCAGGCCTCGTGCAAGCTGGCGGCGATTGAGAGCGTGCTGTCCACCGTTTCGCTCGATTCCATGTCGATTTCAACACGGTTGTTCGCCGCCGCCGCGGCGCGCGCGAGCGCGAGGGCGTTGTCGTGGCAGCGTTCTTCCGACAGACGCAACCCGAACTGAGTGAGCTTTATAGAGACAGTTGTGGGCAGGTTGTGAGCGGCGATCTCGGCCAGGGCTTCGAGGTAGCCGTCGCGGGCGGCCGCGGCCTCATCGAGGGACGTGACACTCTCGCCCAGCCGATCCAGAGTGCTTAGAATAGCGCTGGATTTCAACTGCTCGCAGACAGCGATGGCGTCGGCGAGCGTCGAGCCGGCGACGAAGCGGGAGGTGAGCCGGCGGGCAAAACGCGAGGTCTCGGCAAAACGTCGAAGCCGTTTCTGCTCAGAGAGGTACAGAAGAGTGCTGCGGAACATTCACACTACAGCATAGAACCGCACACTGGCCAGCACAACAAGGTGGTGGTGTTTAGATTTTGGCGCTGTTCAGTGTATGTGGGCTGCTGCGGTACTGCATCGCAGGTACTGGCGCAGCAGTGCGGCAATGGCTCCTTGGGTCCCTTGACATAAACAGGCCTGCTCTGGAATCCTGCGGTTCCGGGGGAATCATGTCATCACACTGCTCACGCACTCGCTCTCTCCTCCTGTTGCTCGCACTGTCGCTGCTCACGGCCGTGGTTGCAGACGCAACAGTCCTCGAGTACAACAACAAAACGCAGTTCATCGCGGCGCTCGGGGCCAACAGTGCCGTAGAGACGTTCGACGGCCTGCCCAATCTGGATGTCAATAGCGACCCGGGTTATCTCGGTCCGGTATCGTTCAATCCCGGTGTGTTCAGCTTTTCAGCGGCGGTCCCGCCCAATGGCGCCGACGCCGGCTATCTCTACAGTTCCGATATCGGGGGCGGCGACATCGCACTCTCAACGTACAATGAAAACAACCCGATCGTGCTCACGTTTGCGGGAGGAAACGTTCTTGCCGTGGGTGGATACTTCTGGAACACGGCTTGGGATTACTCCCCATTGTCCGGCGCGATCGTGCTAACCCTGAATGGCGGCGCTCCGGTCACCATCAACACGAACGGTCCGAGTTTCTACGGATTCATCTCCGACGTGCCGATTACATCCCTCACGGTTGCACCGGCAGAAGGGATGTTCGCGACAATTAACGATCTGTACCTTGACGATGCTCCGGTAGCCGACACTCCAGAGCCCGGAACGGTGCTCGCAGCCGTTGCGGGACTGGCGGCATTGGCGCTGGTGCGCCGTCGCCGCGCGCTTCCGTAAATTCGCTCCGCACCGCATCAATTCGCAGGCTGCCCGCGCCGGACGAAGCTGTCCAGACATGCGGGACCGTGCCTCTCGTCAGCGCCGCATCTGGCGCGTACCGGCGCTGTGCCGGTACACTTAAGTAATCCCCATGATGGACCGCGATCTAAGGTTGAACCTTCTTTTCGACGAACTCGAGGAGCGGATTCTCGTGCTGGACGGCGCCATGGGGACCATGTTGCAGCAGGCGCGTCTCACCGCCGGCGACTTCGGCGGCGCGGCGCTCGAGGGCTGCAATGAGAACCTCAGCCGGACGCGGCCGGATGTCATTCTCGATATCCACCGGGCGTACCTGGACGCCGGCGCGGATATCATCGAGACCAACTCCTTCGGCTCCAACCGCATAGTGCTCGCCGAGTACGGGCTGGAGAAGGACGCCTACGCGCTGAGCCGGCGCGCGGCCGAGCTGGCCCGGAAGGCGGCGGCCGAGTACTCCGCCGGCGGGCGTATGCGCTTCGTCGCGGGTTCGATGGGGCCGACGACGAAGGCGATCACGGTGACCGGCGGCGTCACGTTCGACGAATTGCGCGAAGCCTACTACGAGCAGGCGCTCGGCCTCGCGCGCGGCGGCGCGGACCTGCTCGTGTTCGAAACCATCCAGGACACGCGCAACGTGAAGGCAGGGCTGCTGGGAGTGCAGCGCGCGTTCGATGAGTTGGGTTTCGAACTCCCCTTGATTCTCTCCTGCACCATCGAGCCGATGGGAACAATGCTGGGCGGGCAGACGGCTGACGCGTTCTATGTCTCGATCGAGCACGTCAGGCCGCTCGCGGTGGGGCTGAATTGCGGAACCGGCCCGGAGTTCATGACCGACCACATACGCACGCTCGACGCCATCGCGTCCACACGCATATCGTGCTATCCGAATGCCGGTCTGCCGGACGAAGAAGGACGGTACCTCGAGACTCCCGAGTCGTTCGCGGCGCAGATGGAAAGGTTTGTGGCGCACGGCTGGCTGAACATCGCCGGGGGCTGCTGCGGGACGACGCCCGGGCACATCCGTGCGGTGGCCCAAATGGTTGAAGGCCGCGCCCCGCGGCGCGTTCCGGAGCGCGGCACGCGCGCATTCTACTCCGGTGTGGACCTGGTGGAAGCGGAAGAGTCGAACAGGCCGCTGCTCGTTGGCGAGCGAACTAACGTAATCGGCTCGCGCGCCTTCAAGCACATGATAGCGACCGGGCAGTGGGAGGAAGCGAGCGAGATCGCGCGGCGGCAGGCGCGCAACGGCGCACAGATCATCGACGTGTGTTTGCAGTCGAGCGAGGGCGACGAGCTGCGCGACATCCCGCCGTTCTACGAGCGCCTCATCCGCAAGACGCGCGCGCCCATAATGATCGACAGCACCGATCCCGCGGCCGTGGAACTGGCGCTCACGTACTGCCAGGGCAAGAGCATCATTAACTCGGTGAACCTGGAGGACGGCGAACAGAAGTTCGCACGCGTGTCCCCGCTGGCGCGAGCGTACGGGGCGGCGCTGGTCGCCGGTTGCATCGACGAGGATCCCGAGCAAGCGCAGGCGTTCACGCGCGAGCGCAAGCTGGCCATCGCGCGGCGCTCGTTCGCGCTGCTGACGGGGAAATACGGCATGGCGCCTGGCGAGGTGATCATCGATCCGCTGGTGTTTCCCTGCGCAACGGGTGAAGAGAGCTACATCGGAGGCGCGGTGGAGACCATCGAAGCCGTGCGGCTGATCAAGGCCGATATGCCGGTCAAGACCGTGCTCGGCATCTCAAACGTATCGTTCGGGCTGCCGCCGGCCGCGCGCGAGGTGGTGAACTCGGTTTTTCTGTATCACTGCACCAAGGCCGGGTTGGACCTGGCCATCGTCAACACCGAGAAGCTCCAGCGCTTCCCTTCGATTCCCGCCGAAGAACGCAGGCTGGCCGAGGCGCTGCTGTTCAACACGCCGCCGGCGGACCTGCCGGAGGATCACCCCCAGTTCGACCTGCTCCGCACCGCGCCCGACGACTGGCGCGAGCAAACGCGCGAGCAGCGCGCGGTTATCAACCGTTTCAATATCGCCGCCCTTACGGAACACTTCCGGGCAGCGCGCTCGATCAAGGCGGAGGCGCCTGCCGCGCTGCCGCTCGATGAGCGCCTGGCCCGGTACATCATCGAGGGGACCAAGGAAGGCCTCACTGCGGACCTGAAACTCAAGCTCGACCAGGGAGCGAAACCGCTCGACATAATCAACGGGCCGCTGATGGCCGGCATGGCCGAGGTGGGGCGCCTGTTCTCAAATAACGAGCTGATCGTCGCGGAGGTGCTGCAATCGGCCGAGGCGATGAAGCACGCCGTGGCGTACCTGGAGCAGTTCATGAGTAAGGCCGATTCGGCCGCGCGCGGGCGCATCCTGCTCGCAACGGTGAAAGGCGACGTCCACGACATAGGCAAGAACCTCGTCGAGATAATACTCGCGAACAACGGGTACGAGGTGATCAACCTCGGCATTAAGGTTCCGCCGGAGGACCTGATCCGCGCCTATAACGAGCACAAGCCGGATGCGATAGGGCTGTCGGGATTGCTGGTGAAAAGCGCCCACCAGATGGCGGCAACCGCCGCGGACCTGCGCGACGCCGGGATAGCCGTGCCGGTGCTCGTGGGTGGAGCGGCGCTCTCGGAGCGGTTCACGAAACGGAAGATCGCGCCGGAATACGGGCAAGCGGTTTGCTACTGCAAGGACGCCATGGCGGGCCTGCAAACGATGAACAAGTTGATGGACCCGGCCACCCGCGGCGCGGTCCTGGCCGCCAACACAGCCGAAACGGAGCCCGCCGAGATCCCCGCGGCCGCGGCTGCGGCCGATACGGGCGAGCACCGCAGTTCGAAGGTGCGCGAGGATATCCCCATTCCGCCGGCGCCCTACCTGGACCGCAAGGTGCGCGGCGTGCCCCAACTGGCTGAAATATGGAGCTACCTGAATCCCGCGATGCTCTACGGCAGGCACCTGGGATTCAAGGGCAATTTCGAGAAGGCGCTCGCCGAGCGAGACGGGAAAGCGCTCGAACTGTTCCATAACATCGAGCACCTGAAACACGAGGCGGCGGACTGGATGAAGGTCGGCGCCGTGTGGCAGTTCTTCGAGGCGGAGCGCGACGGCAATTCCATCCATCTGTTCGCGCCCGGCTGCGACACACCGGTCCGGACATTCCGGTTCCGGCGGCAGCAGCGCGAAGACGGCCTGTGCCTGAGCGATTACGTGCTCGACCCGGCCGGCGGCGCGCGCGATCACATCGCGCTGTTCGTCGTCACGGCGGGCGAGGGTATCCGCGAGCGCGCCGAGGACGCCAAGACTCGCGGCGAGTTTTTCAAGATGCACGCGATTCAGGCGCTGGGGCTGGAAACGGCCGAGGCGGCGGCTGAATGGCTGCACCGGCGCATCCGCGAGGATTGGGGGTTCCCCGACCCTCCGTCAATGACCATGCGCGACCGTTTCGCCGCCCGGTATCGCGGCAAGAGGTACAGTTTCGGATACCCGGCGTGCCCCGACCTCGAGGACCAGCAAGGCATCTGGGCGCTGCTGCGGCCGGAGGAGATCGGAGTGCGGCTGACCGAAGGGTTCATGATGGATCCGGAGGCCAGCGTGAGCGCGCTGGTGTTTCACCATCCCGACTGCATCTATTTCAGCGCTATCTAGGACAGACGCTGACGGCATGTCCACGGGCTTGAGCTCGGCGGATTCCCGGGGAGTTGCCCGCGCGCGGCTTCCAGTCCCGCGGGCCTCGTTGTTCACTCCAGCAACACGGGCGCTGTCCGTACTAACATGTCCGATGTTATGAAACGCTCCGTTCTCCTGATCGCTTTCGCGCTCGCCGGCGCGGCGTTCGCAGCCGGACCGCAGCAAGCGCGCATCAAAATCGACGTCGAACGCACCATCGGCGAGGTCGACCCCGCCCTGTTCGGCAACTTCGCCGAGCACCTCGGCCGTTGCATATATGGGGGAATCTTTGATGAGGGCAGCCCGCTCTCCGATTCCGACGGCTACCGCAAAGACGTGATGCAGGCCGTGAAGGACCTGGGCGTGACGGTTCTGCGATGGCCGGGAGGCAACTTCGTATCCGGTTACAACTGGAAAGACGGCATCGGCCCGCGCGACCAGCGCCCGGTGCGAGCCGAGGGCGCCTGGGGCTCGCTCGAATCGAACCGCTTCGGCACCGACGAGTTCCTGAAGTATTGCGAACGTATCGGCGTGGAGCCGTACATCTGCATCAATGCGGGCCTCGGCACGGTGGAAGACGCGCGCGAGTGGATCGAGTACACCAACGAATCGCGCCACACCTACTGGGCCGACCAACGCCGGAAGAACGGCCGCGACCAACCCTACAACGTCAAGCTCTGGGGGCTGGGCAACGAGATCGACGGCCCGTGGCAGCTTGGGCACAAAAACGCGGAAGATTACACGAAATTCGCGCTCGAGGCCGCCAAGGCCATGCGGCGCGTTGACCCGTCGATCAAGATAGTCGCGAGCGGCTCGAGCGCCTTCGGCCCCGGCGCGGACTGGATCGGCTGGAACCGTGCCGTGCTCGAGGCGCTCCGCGGCGAAATCGATTTCATATCGCTGCACACCTACATCGGTAACCGCGAAAACAACTTCGAGCGCTTTCTGGCCGCCTCTCAGGATATCGACGAGCGCATCGAGGTGGTTGAGGGGCTGATCCGCGCGGCTCAGGCCGGCCGGCCGAACCAGCGGCCGATTCACATCGCTTACGACGAGTGGAACGTCTGGTACCGCGCGCGCGGGGACGGCGAGCACGCCACCGGCGCGACGCGGCTCGAGGAGATCTACAACTTCGAGGATGCCCTCGCCATGGGCATGTTCTTCAACTCGTTCATGCGGCACGCGGATTCCGTGAAAATGGCCAACCTGGCGCAACTGGTGAACGTCATCGCGCCTATCTTCACCAATGAGAAGGGCTTATTCCTGCAACCGATCTATTTCCCGATTGCAGAGTACGGCAAGCAGCGGGGCAATATGGCAATCGACCTGCTCGTATCGTCTCCAACCTACAGGGTGGGCAACCGGCCGCCGCTCGGCTACCTGGACGCCTCGTCAACGTTCGACGCCAAGACCGGCGCGCTTTACCTCAACGTGCTTAACCGTAGCAAAAGCAACGACATAAGCACCAGGATCGACAACGTCACGGGCAAGCTCGCGGCCACGGCCGAGGTCTGGCAGATGAATCACGACGACCTCAAGGCCACGCACACCTTCGGCGACGACCACAAGGTCCGCCCCACGGTGAAAACGGCCGCGCTGGACCTGGCCGGAAACGGTTTCCAGTACACGTTCCCGGCGCATTCGCTGACGATACTGAAGCTGGCCGTTCAGAAGTAGGTGCGGCCGAAGCAGGCGGCCGGCCGCGTTTTCATGTAACCTTTTCGCGCGGCCCCGGTTTTCTAGAGTGATTGGAAGGCGGGAGCCGGAAAGAGGCCGATGCTGAGCGCGCCTGACGAACAACTGATGCGAGACGCCCGGGATGGCGACCTCCGGGGCGTCGGTGTGCTCTTCGAGCGCCACCATGCGCGGCTGTTTAACTACTATCTGCGCATGACGTGTGACCGCGCGTCGGCCGAGGATCTCGTCCAGGAGGTCTTCTTCCGGGTTTTGCGCTCCCGCCAGACGTACAAGGACGGCACGCCGTTCCTTGTATGGCTTTACGCAATCGCGCGGAACGCCCGCATCGATCAGGTTCGAAAAGGGCGGCGCGAGGTGGCGCTCGAGAACGAGGAGACGCACCGGGACTCGCGTCCGTGCGCCGATGAAGCCGTCATGGCCGGCGAGGAAACGGAACTCCTGAAGCGGGCCATGGCGGCGCTGCCGGAAGACAAGCGGGAACTGCTGGTGCTGACCCGCTACGAGAACATGAAATACGAGCAGATAGCAAAGCTGCTCGGGTGCGAGGTGGGAACAGTGAAGGTGCGGATACACCGCGCCGTGCGCGAGCTTCGCGAGAAATACGAGAGGCTCGCGAGGAGCAGGGTGGCATGAACTGCGAAGAGTTTCAGAAACAGTTCGCCGACTACGCGGCCGGCAAGCGGACGGCCGGGATGGATGCGCACGTTGCCGGCTGCCAGGCATGCGCCGAGGATGTCGCTATGTGGGCGCGCCTCGACCAGTGGCCGGACGAGCAGCCCAGTCCGGCCTTGCGCGAGCGCGTGGCCGATATGATTCGCGCCTATCGCTCCGGGGCCGAACAGGGCGAAAAGCCCCGGCGGCCTGGGTGGTTCGGTTTCCTGGCGATGCGCCCGGCATTTCAGTTTGGCGTCGCCGTGCTTTGCATCGCCGCCGGGATGATCGGCGGATATGAGATGGCGGGCGGCAGCAGGCGGAGTGCGGAGATCGCGCAGCTTCAGGACGAGGTCATGAAGACGCAGCGGATGGTTGCGCTTTCGCTGCTTCAGCAGCAGTCGGCCACCGAGCGCCTGCGCGGCGTCAGTTTCAGCAACCGCGTAGAGAGCCCCGATCGCGAGGTCATCCAGGCGCTGATCCGAACGGTAAAGTACGACACCAGCGTGGACGTGCGGCTCGCGGCGGTAGACGCGCTGGCGCGCTACTCGGCGCAGCCGGAGGTCCGCAGGGGCATCCTGGATGCGCTCGCGGAACAACAGTCGCCCCTGGTGCATATCGCTTTGATCGACCTGGCCGTGGATGCACGGCTCACACAGGCACAAGGCGTGCTCCGGAACATCGAGAACGACCCGAAGATGAACCGGTTCGTACGCGAACGCGCAAAGTGGGGGCTACAGCAGTTCTGAGATAGGGTCTGAAATTCCTGAAAACGGCGCTTGCCGCTGGAGGTGTGTTCGCACGACTGGTGCGCGGAATTATCCGGGTAACAACGGGGCTCCGGAGCCGTATCTGGAGTCTGGAAAGCGTTTCGGGGAGAGCCGGAGGAGATACGGAGAGCGAGGTGCAGAGATGAGCAGAATCGGACTGATACTTGCTGCCGCGGTGCTGCCGCTGCTTGCGCAACCGGATCGCGTGACGGTGCCGTTGAGCAATCCGTCGCAGCCGGCGCGGCTCAAGGTATCGCTTATAAACGGAAGCATCAGCGTTAAGAGCTATGGCGGAAACGAAATCATCGTGACCACGGAAGCCGCCGGGCGGCACGGGCGCCGCGCGCCGGAAGAGAGCGAAGGCCTGCGCCGGATCACGACGAACGCTTCCGGAATAGAAGTCGAGGAGGAGAACAACGTCGTCACGATCAAGAGTGAAATGCCGATGCGTCCGGCGAACATTCAGGTGCAGGCGCCTGTGCACACGTCAGTTAGCCTGAACAACGTGAACGGAAGCATTTCTGTGGAAGGCATCGACGGCGAGATCGACGCCGAGACCGTCAACGGCTCCGTCACGCTCACGGAGGTTGCCGGCGCCGCTGTAGCACACGCTCTTAACGGGGCGGTGCTGGCGAAGTTCAGCCGCGTGGCGCCGAACAAACCAATGGCGTTCAGCTCGCTGAACGGGAAGATCGACGTGACGCTGCCGCCGGATGTGAAGTGCAGCGTTAAGGTCAAGACGGACCATGGCGAGCTCTACAGCGATTTCGACATCATCGCGAAGTCGTCACCCCAGGCGGCAACGGAAGAGAACCGCAGCGGCGGCGAAGGCAGGTATCGCGTGAAGATCGAGCGGTCATTTTATGGGACCATCAACGGCGGCGGCCCCGAGTACCAGTTCAGCAACATGAACGGGAACATATACGTCAGGAAGGCGGGCGGGTCGCCCAGTAAGTAGGTTAAGCTTCGAACTTTCTACAAAATCAGAAAAGGGTCATGATGTTCCAGGAGTAGTCAAATCAAGAGCTCCTTGGCGAGAGGAGCGGACAGGAACACCGATGACTCGAAAGAAGCATAGCGCACAGGCGACGGATTGGAAAGCGCTGTTGAGCGGCCAGGAGGATTTCCTCCGGTCGGTTGTCGAGGAAGTGGTCCAGCAGGATCAACGAGGAACTGAAGCGGCGGGCGCTGGCGGTGCGGATATTCCCGAACGCGACTAGTTGCTTGCGGCTGGTGCGGGCGCTGGCGGCGGAGATGCATGAGAACTGGGTCGAGGCGACACGGTATTTGAACATGGAGCTGCTGGGGGAGCGGCTTAAACAGCAGTGTCGGGAGGCGGGAACGGCGACCGGAGCGGCGGCCTGAAGCGCCGGCTCGAATCGCTAAGCCGCTCCGGGCCACGCCCTCCGCAGCCTAGCGATCCGAAGAGATCTGGACATCATGAGCCTGAAAGAAATTGCAGAACTTGACAGACACAACTACCACCTGAAGGGTTTTCGGCCCCCGGCATCCGAGCAGCCCGCGGCAAAGCGGCGTTAGGATCGCTCCGGCGAAGCGACATCAAGATCGCTGAAGACAGGGGAATCAGTGAGCGCACAGCGCGCGAAGCTGCCGAAGAGGCAAACGTTCGTCACGGCCGCTGTCAGCGCGCCGGCAATCGCGCTCGCACCGCCGGCAACGGGTGTAGACTGCGGAGCGTGGGACCGAGGCGACAAGCACGCGGGAGTCGAGGACGGCGACTCGGTAGGTCAGTATCATTCGTTTGCCGGCCGGCGTTGTTCACCGCGGGGGAAATTAGCTAGTGACAGGATGGGTTTTCCGTTTCGACCACCACGTACCGCTACGATGCAGTCGGGCGGGTGCGTTCGAGCGCGCAGGCAACGGACAGTCAGACGTACCTGTTCGGCTACAGTTACAACCTGTTCGGGATGACGGCGATGCGGTATCCCTCCACACGGCTCCTCTCCTACGGCTATGACGCTGCGGGCCGGGTGAATCAGGTTGGCAGCTACGCGACCGGCATCCAGTACGCGGCGCACGGCGCAGTGTCGCAGATGACGCTCGGCAACGGCGTTGTGGAGACGACGAGCTACAACTCCAGGCTCCAGACGATCTCAATCGCTTCCGGGACTCTCTTCCAGATCGGCTATGGCTACGGCACGAGCGCTTCGAGCAACAATGGCAACCTGATCTCGCAGACAATCACCGCGGCGGGGCACACGTTCAATCAGAGCTACACTTACGATCAGTTCAATCGCGTCGCGAGCGCGGCGGAGGGTTCGAACTGGACGCGCGCGTTCGGCTACGACCGTTGGGGTAATATGTGGGTGGTGAGCGGCAGCGGAGTCCCGATCGACAGCTTCACAGCGCGTGACCCGAGCGCGTACAACGCTCAGAACCGGCGCACGGATGTCGGCTACGACGCCGCGGGCAACCAGACCGCAATCGGCGGGTACACGTGGGCGTACGACGCCGAAGGGCACCTGAGGACGAGCACGATCAACGGCGCTGCGGCGACTTACTACTACGACGGCGAGGGCCGGCGCGTGAAGCGGGTGCTGCCGGTGGGAACGACGGTGTACGTGTACGACGCGGGCGGGAACCTCGCGGCCGAGTACGGGTACGCGGAGCCGGGCGCGCCGTGTACGACGGGCTACCTGACGGCGGACCATTTGGGCTCGACGCGAATGCTCGCGGCGCAGAGCGGCAGCCAGACCTTGGGTGACCCCGATTACATCGTGAGATCGCTGCACGACTTCATTCCGTTCGGTGAAGAAGTTCAGGCGGGCATCGGTGGCCGGAGCAGCACGTACTATCCGGGACAGCCGCTTGCGATCAACGACGGCACGACGATTAAGTTCACTGGTAAGGAGCGCGAGGGCGCGAACGGCGGGTGGTTGGATTACTTCGGTGCGAGGTACTACGCGTCCGTGCAGGGGAGGTTTACGAGCCCGGACCCGTTATTCATGGCGGAAGAGCGGATACGTGATCCGCAGCAATGGAATCTGTACGCGTATGCGCGGAACAATCCGCTAAGGATGATTGACCCGACGGGCTTACAAAACCAAGAGTCACAACCGGAGCAAGTCATTAACTGCGGCGAGAACGACACGAGCGATGCGTGCATGGAGCAGTACCAAAGCGTTCGAGATACGGTGGGGGGACACGACACAGATCCAGCCGGGACGACGCCTGTGGTGACGACCACGATTTCATTTCCGACCGAACCGGAGCAGCAGTTGAGCCCTTACGCAGCAGCAGTATTTCAGCAGACAGGAGAAAACCTCCGCGGAATGAATACGTTCATGTGGACGTTCGCGGGAGGATCATTGGCCGGTGGTGTTGCCTTCGCATCGTTCATGTCCGTCGCGGGCACTGAAATGGTGCCATCGGTGCTGTACGCAGATGTGCAAAGCACATTCAATTTCGGCGCGAGCGTTCAGGTCGCTGGGCAAGAAGTGAATACTCTGAGAGTTTTCGGGGGGGGCGCGCGCTTGCAGGGCCGGTTCTCGACGCTCGAGTCAATTCCGCGGTCCGGCTTCCGTGAATTGCTCGCACTCCCACCGAATAACACAGCGGCTGCCATGGCGCGGGTTACGATAAGCCGCGGATCCACATTCGTGAGCGGCACCGTCGCACCAGCATTCGGGCACGCTGGCGGTGCGTCGCAGATCTTCTCTTCCGCGGACATGGTGTTCAGGGCGTTGGGATCGCTGCCGGTCTTCTACTAGGATGCGATCCATGGCAAGCGAACTCAGTGCGGAAGTACTCCGGCAATTGGCCGAAATTGAGCCGAGCGTCGACTCGTTTGGTCTGAGGCTGTATCCGTGTTCCGCCCAACTGCGCGATGGGGCCGTGCTGACGTGCGTGTATCTTATTGACGTAGCGAGCTTTGCGCGCATCTGGGGCACTGAGCGGCCCGAAGGTGTGCCGGGAGGAGTATGGAGCGTTTCGCCTGATCAAATATCCTCAGTGGTGGAGAGCCCGTTGCGCCTTCCCGTCAGGTTCGCTAATGAAATATACCAAGCAGGCGAATCTGGCATGGGGTATTTCGATTTTTGCCTTGTCTTCTCACGGTGGTGCCGTCGCGACTACCTGGTTGGGAACTTCGTCGATTTCCTCGAATACCCGCTCTGGAAGCGACCAAGAGACGTAAAGCGCGTGATCTTGCATCGCAACAAGAGAAAGTTGCGGTCTACTCCGCGAACATGGTGGTGTGTTTACGCTCAATGAATGCCGACAGACCAGGGGATTCGATCCAGGACAGAATAGGGCCAGGCACACGCATTCAGATCGGCCCGCCCTCTAAGCCAGACCCCCGACTGGCGTTAGCATTGGCCGAAACTCTCG
>Ga0078972_1004841_pt1 | contig 35685 bp, 18 predicted proteins | sample YelNatPaOPGAMG01_FD_67568 | JGI IMG/M metagenome (GOLD analysis project Ga0078972, IMG submission 67568) | Hot spring thermophilic microbial communities from Obsidian Pool, Yellowstone National Park, USA - OP-RAMG-01 (SPADES assembly) (version 2) | ecosystem: Environmental > Aquatic > Thermal...
CGACGAAGGTCATGGTTCCCGCCGCCGGATCAAGCAGAGTCACTCCATCCGACGCCAACCCATCCTGTTTGCCGAATTCCGTTTTGAGCAGGTGGTGGAGGGATCGGACGATATAGGAGACAACCGGTTCCGGCGTATAGTAGACTCCCCGGCGCTCCCGTTCCGTAGGGTCATACTGCGCAAGGAAGGTCTCGTAGAAATGGACGATGGGATCGGAGCCTTTGCCCGCGCGGTAATAGCCGTCGAGTATCCCGGGGGCGTCGGCGACGGCGAGAACCTCCGCGATGTCGTCAACGCACCAGAGAAGTTCTTCGGGAAGATCGCCGAAGGAGATGAAGCGAAACATATCCCGCAGAACGCCAATGGTGTGGGGGATGTTATCGAAGGCTTTACGACGATTGAAACCCTCACCCTTGCGCGTGCGAGCGGCGAACAGCCCGTAGGTGATGGTTTGAGAGAAGAGATCGGCGAAATCCTCTCGCGTCAGGTCGCCAATAAGATAGGTTTTGAACGCGTCGAAGAACTCCGAGAGCACCCCCGTCGCCATCTCCTCGGTACGGAGTTGCTGATCCAGCACGTCGCGTAGGAAGCGGGTGCGTTTGGCAAGCTCCACAGCGAAGGATTCCGCAGTGAAGGCTCTCGGAAGGGAGAAGTCCAGAAAGCGTTCGAGCAGGGCGTGAAGTTCATCCGGCTTGTCGGCCGGCGGTGCGACGCGCAGGGTGTTCAGCGTGAAAGGGTTTGCGAGGGGAACCGTCTCCACCCTCTGACCGTTCCTGTAAAGCCTGAATTCGAGAAAGTTTGTAAGGATGAGATTGGGAAAGGTTGACAGGTATCGCTTGAGCTGTTCGGAGCTCTCGATCTCATCCAGCCGTTCCACGGAGGGCTTTTTCGCCTCCACGTAGCCGATAATGTGGTTCTCCCCGTCCCAAACGCGAAAGTCCGGGTTGCCCGCCTCGGTGGATTTTGGAAGCGTGGTTACGCGAACCTCATTACGCCCGCCCGCGTGCGCCTCCTCCCCGATCAATTCCGCGAGGGCCGGATAGAAGCTCTCCTCCCTAGCGTCGCCCTGGGAGTCTATTTCATGAATACGTTTCAGATATTTGTCGTACAGGGGTTTCGTGTTCATCCGTGTCTGTCATCCTTGGCGCGAAATTGGCGTTTTCATTCATCCCGCTTCTCGTCGTCATCTTGAGATGAATTTACTTTACCCTCGAACCATACCTTTAGCCATGGTTCGCCTGATAAATCCTGCGATGCGCGACGAATATCCGTCTTCTTCCCTTCCTCTTCCCCCTCTTCTCTGGGGTATCATTCAAAGGTGGGGAATGCGGATTCGGATGAGGATCATCCGGAACCTATCCAGCCTACCGGTTTTGTCATCACGTTAGGAAAGGAGACGGAAGAGATGCGAATGAATCACATTGAGGCTTCCAATATTTACAGGCAAGAGAAAGGGGGAGGGCGCGGGGGATCGTTACGTATTTTTATCGCTGTTTTGACGGCGGCTATACTATTCCCGCTAATTCCCTCCATATGCAGGGCGGAAGCCGCTTGGGGGCCCAACGATAAATATGTGGTGGTATCAGGCGGGGCTGCAGGAAGCCTGTACAAAGTCAATGTGGATGGCTCCGGCTCCGCCAAGATAACAGGAACGAATACGGGGGTGAGCCCTTCCATCTCCCCAAATGGGAGATATATCCTGTATGATATGCCGGTTACCGGCAATAGCCTCGTCTCCTCGAAACTGATGCTGCTAGATTCGGTAACCGGCAAAGCGACCGCCATAGGTCAGAACGTGACGGGACCGTTCGCATGGAGAGATGATTCCTCGCGGTTCGCCGGGATGCAACAAGGGCTCACACAGTTCAGCGCATGGTATTACCTCATTGCCGCCAAAGGGGTGACACTCAAAGTCAAATTTCCCCAGGATGTCACCATCTTTGAACGGGCTATTTGGCTTCCCCATACGGATAACATCGCCTACCTTGCGGGCGTTCAGCCTCCCGCCAATTCCGCCCCCGGCGCTACGCCGACGACGGATGTGTACACCGTGGAATACGGGGTGGTAAATAAAATCAGTAGTTCCGGAGACGTGCTCGGGCTTGGCTTGACGCCGGACGGCAAGAACCTTATATGGGCGCGCAGAGGTAAAAACCTAAGGTACATATTGCTCACCCTCTACCAGTTCAATCTGGATAAAAGGACTGTTCAGCGACTTCCGTTTATGGAGGAGGTTCCTGGTATCAATTCTCCACGAAGGGCTCCAAGTTCCATTGGCGCGGTCTCTTTTTCCCCCGACGGCAAACGTCTGGCGGTGGAGTGCTTCTTCAATATGCCAACGAATGCGAGAGGGACAACCACAGGCATTTCGAACACCGGCAATGCCAAATCGACTTCCGGCAACGGTCAAAATCCTCAAGGCGCGCAAAACGTTCCCTCGCCTAGTGCGGGCGCATCCATGGCTCCGAGCAATGTCATCAGCGCCGTCTACATCATATCCATCGATGGCAAGCAAGCGACGAAGGTTTTTTCGAAGGACAATGAGAACTTTTCTCTCGCATGGTCGCACAACGGAGAGGAACTGGCGATCACGGGGAATAGCATGAGCGGTAATGAGAGGGGATTATGGGTTTGCAACGCGGACGGATCCAACCTGCGCGCATTGCTTTCATCGAATACTCTTTTAAATCAGTAAACGCCAACGCACGGACGGATTGAAGAAGATATATATGCCTATCCGGCGCTTCCCTTTGCTAGTATCCCTCATCCTGCTTTCAACACCCGCTGCATTCGGATCAATCAAGACACCGAAACCGCAGGAAAAGGTGAAGCTCATCTTCTCCGTGGACCAGGGGTTCGGCAATGGGATTGTTTTCAACGATGATCAAGTGGAGATTGGGAGGATCATCAACGCATTACAGCCTCTGAGAAAGCGGTATGATACTTATCTCCTGTTAAACACGATGGTCCGTGATCAGGCGAAGTTTCAGGATATCCTCAATGCCTTCACAGCCGGACACATGCCGTTCATGCTGGACGTGTACACTTCGGATGGGGAGACTTTGGGCAGCTCCACTCCGCAAAACGCTCCCTACGACGGAGCGCATGGCGTCGCCATCTTTTTCGACAATCTGAGTAAATACAAGGCGAAATACGGCAAGCTCTTCGCCGGGATACGGTTGATGGAGCTGTTTTCCGAGGACTTCACGGTGCGCGCGATTAAGACCACGAATCCGGAGTGGCGGCAACCGGGGATGAAGATACCGAAAGACAGTTTCTTCCAGCCTCGAACGGCGGAGGAGTTCATTCGATTCGCGAAGCAGAACCGCATGTTCGTCCAATTCTCCGACTGGCGCTGGATTGCGTTCGCCCCTTGGGACAAGCCGCAGATAAAATATGAGGCGGAGCTATCCACCATCTTGCGCAAATACCCCGGGGTGGTAACTGTAACATACGCAAACAATGAACCAAACGAGGATTCCGTGAAGCGAATAGGATATTGGCGGAAGTCGGTGGAGAAGTTCGTCGCCGACGGTGCTGCAGGTTACGGACTCTCGGACCAGAGTTGGCTGCGCAAGAACGAAGTGAACTGCCCTGTATCCGACATCATCGAATGGGCGAAAAGCGCTCTCGAACAGGAATGCCGGATGATTGAGTTCGAGCCTGCGTGGTACTTCTTTAGGCTACCCATAGGCAGCTTCGAGGTTCAGGAATACGTGAACAATCCCACATGGCGAGACAGGGGTTTTGCAACCTCAAACCTAAATCAGTTGATCACCGCTCTTCTGGAATCCCATGCCAAGAGGTGATAATCTCGATGAGATGCATTCCATTATGTGATACACGGATAGGGGGACAGCCAAATGACAACCGTGATATCAAGAGTTTACATGCAACCCCCGGGATGCGTTCTCCTGATTAGCCAGGGGAAAGCTATTTTTGATCGAGGAATAATCTTTTCATGCCGGAGACAGACTTTCCGAGCGAATAAAACACCTCTCCTCCCTTTTCATTGGGAAGGGGGAGGAGAGGGGAACCGGTCGGAAAGGACCTATTGCGTCGGCTTCAACACAAATGCGTCCAGACCAAACAGGAATCCGGTTGAATGAGGGTTTTTTCCTTCAATGGTGATCGTCAGCGGATTGTTTCCTGCTTGCAGCGATATTTGCCCAAGGTCAATCGGACCGGTGGGCTCCACGGTTTCTGAGTAGCAATCCGTCGCATCGCCGATTTTCTTGTCCCCCTGGTATATCTGGAAGATGCCGTAATCCGGGGCTTTGGTGAAATATCCGATCAACTCGTAAGTTCCCGTGGCGGGGGCTGGCAGTTGAAGGGTGAGCGTGGCTCCATCCTCCTGACCATGCCACCAGAGCTGCTCGTCTCCGCTCCATTTTCCTGTGAATCCGCTTAAATCCTGGGATTCCACCGTCCCGCTTGTCGCCTTGGCGCTTTGGACCAGTCCCTCGCCCTCAATCGCCCCCGGGATTTTGTAGATTTCCGCAGGCGGGGAGGGCAGTAATTGATCCGGAGGCGGCAGCTCGGGGAAGGGTTTGTGCGGCAAGGTTTGATACCAGTACGCAACGGATGAGTAATCCGACTTCACGTTATCGACCGCGCCATGCTGAATGGTGAAAAGAATCGATTTCTTGAACGGTATGGCGTCCTCGATGTGCCAGCGGTAGGCGCTGATTCGTCCGATCGCATCATCCTTGATAACGCATCCATGATACGGAGCCGAGTAGGGACCGTGATCAAAATACCAGCCGCTGCAGAAATAATCCTCGGTACCGGTGCCGATGATGGATGGGGTTTTGTTTCCATCGATGTAAACCACTTCGTTTCCTTCAAGGAAAGTGATGTTCCTGGCTTGGAGGTTTTGCATGAACAAGGCGGTTCCCACGTACTGCCCTCGACCGGTTGCATCTAGTATCGTGTAGTTTTTGCCCTGAGTGGTAGGGTTTTCCCGGTTCCATTGGGCATGGAAATAGAGCAGATCATTCGGAATGCTCTTATAGGCTTCGAAATCAATATTGTAATAGAAGGCGTCAATGGGTTTGGAACTTTCGTTTGTGAGCGTCCAAACGGCGGATTTGCGGAAAGGCATGGGCCAATAGCAGTTGTATCCCCCGCTGGTCTCATCCATCGGCGCGGACACATAATCCTTCTGTTCTCCGAACCCCACTCCGAAAAACTCACCGATAGGCGCCTGCACGCTGGGGTTCTTTTCCCCATCCCAGTACATCCTCAGGATCGCCTGACAACGGATGGTGTCGTCATCCGGTGCGATGGTGCACCAGAAGCGGCGAATGATACCCGCTCCTTTGAAATCCAGCAGGGTCAAAGTTTGTCCGGGGTCCACCCTGCGAAAATCCGCATTATTCCAATGGCGGTCCCAACTCCCTTCATGCATCGCCGTGCCATTTCTCTCAATCATGATTCCGCTAAGCGGACTGCCCAATCCTCCCGTTCCTCCAACGGTTTGCGCCAAAGCGGCTCCGCCGGAGAGAAGAAGCAATCCGGCGAGGATGAAAGTCGTTCGAAATAAGTGCATAATTCTCTTTCTCCTTCGTGATAGGTTTGTGAATTTTCTTATTCTTGCATGAATATCACTCCTATGCAAATGTAGGTTTACGGATTGTTCTCATCGAACAGTTGTATTTCGGCAGGCCTTGAACGCCCCTCGGAAAAATAAAGAGCCTGGAAACGGTTCATCTGCTTGATTTTATTCACCAATTCCCGCTCCTGATCGGAACTGGACACATTTCTCACCAACGCTTTCGCGTCATTTTCATTCAAACGAAGCACAAGGTAGTTTGCAATTGCGGAGAAGAGCGAATCGTTGAAATCCTTGGCTTCCTGGGATGCAAGCACAAGAGAGATGCCGTATTTGCGGCATTCCTTCGCCATGGTTGGTATCAGCTTCAGTTTGGCGGCGCGATGCGCCTCGTCGAAAATAATCGCATGGGTGATTCGATCGTGAATGCCTCTGCGGAACATATCCTTGTACAAACCGTAAAAAACCAGCGAGGCGAAAGCCTTTTGCAAAAGCTCATTCTGCGTGGCGTGGATGCGAATCACGATGACCTCATTACTCTGCCAAAGGCTCGAATGAGTCTCGCTTATGTTGAAAAACCCGTAGTCGCTTAGCTCATTTAATCGCGCCAAAAGGGTGCGCAAGCCTTTGTCCGGATTCGGATAAGTGCGCAGTATTTCCAAGAACCGGTCAAATCTGGGCTCACTCAATTGTGAAGCGTCCATTTTATCGTTGCCCCATCCTTGTTCCGTAAAACTCTCTTTGATTGCATCGCGAATCGCCTCACCCTGTAAATCCCCGATTTCAGGGAAAATTGCCATGAATATGTCCCTTATCGAACCAGCGACGTCGAGATACGCCGTCGGAGATTCCTTGTTGATTACCTGCAGCGGGTTGAAATCCAGTCCGTGACAATCCACGAAACGCACGGGGGAAACGAGTTTTTGAAGTTTCTCGTCTATGTCCTCATGATAGGAAAAAACGATCGGCTTGATACCTTTGCCTAACATTTGACGGCAAATGTTCAAAAGACAGGTTGTCTTGCCCATCCCGGGTAGTCCTGCGATGAGCAGATGAGGGTTGCCTTTAGTGGTGATTTGCCATTGAATTTCCATGTAGTCCCTGAGGCGCTTGCCTAGACGGATGGAGGGCTCCGCCTCGCCGACCGATGTGGAAATCCCCGTTTCCCCTTCAGGGATTTCCTGATACGAATTCATTTCGTTTCCTGGCGGGGTAGGTAAGCTTTTATTAGGCGGCGCTTCTTGCTCGTTTGTCCTCTCTTGCGCATATCCTTCCCAATCTGGCAATATGCTTGGTCCAAATAAGTAAATCCGGGAATCGAATATTTTCTCGGGGGTCTTTCCTTGATATTTCGGGCAGAATATCCAACCAAGACCGATATCATTCCCACCGTCCGCAATCTCGTATTTCGAACCTTTCTCGATCATGCGGTCGATCTCATTCCTAATATTCCGATATTGATCCTCTGAAAGTCCGGTCTTGTTTTCATCGTCAGCATGGCGCCTGGCTTTGTCCGCATAAAATCGCAAAATCCTCGCCAATTTCGCTCTTCGGATATTGCGCATTGCAATTGAATCGTGCGAGTGCCATTCTCGCCAGCGCTTTTGCAATGACCTTAGTTCATTTTCGATTCCTTCCACTAAATTGATATCGCGTGCGGTTTGCATATCTTCAGCATACGCTACTTTTATGAATTGAAAAATCATTCCCCTGCGAGGAGAGCAGGAAACGAACATCAGATAGGATTGAGAATCTTCGCCTTCGGAAAAGTTCAAAGGGGGCAGCATCTCCTTGATCTCATCCACGGGAATCAATATCCCGCTATGGAGGGAGACCCATCCGTTTCCAGGGGATTGCGTTTTGCAATTGGCATACGCCAATACCAGCTTGATCAATTCCAAGTCGGGTTCCTTCGATCCGGTCATTCGAATGGCGAAACGTCCGCTTAAATCTTTTAGATGATTCATAAGGAATTCCGCGTTTCTTCGACTTCGCGTCAACCCCATTTTTTCAAGGGAGCCATCCAGGTGAAACCTCGCTTCATCCAAATTGCTTGTGGAGGTTATTAATTGAAGAGTTCCCAAATCCTCACGCTCCGGTACGCAATCAATCACATATGCATCGTATATCTCCTTATTTTCTCGAGGGGAGTCGAAATATTCAATTCCCGCATTGCGATCCAACGTGATAACCCAGTCGCACAGACTGTGGATGTTTCTCAGACTTTCGGATTTCTCTATGGAGATGCGAGATTCCAACATAGGAACCCCGCTATTAGCCTTCAAGCTTTTTGCAACGCACGATTGAATCGCGTCATGCAGTCTCATCAGACGGTCCGTATGCGATCGGTCCGAAGGGTGTTTTTCTCCCGCGTTTGAGCGAGGAATATGGCTGTGCCATCGAGGGGAAAATGCCCCCGAATAGTTCCTTTCAAAGAATGAGAGCAAACCATGAACGTAATAAGGTCTGGTGTTTGAAGAGTCGTCCGCCATATTCACGATGGTTCGGGATTCAAAAGTGTCAAAGGCAATTGCAATGTGTGCGGATGTGTTTGGTTCCTGATCTTTTCGAGCCCAGCGCAAACGGGGGAGATTCATGCCTCCGGGAAGACTTATGGATTCCAACATCCATTGGTCCTCGGGGGCGATGGTTCCCGCTCCGCTATGTCGCCTCTCTCTCGCCATTGAAATATGACGCCCGGATACGATGCGTTGCTCCTTGGAAGGGTATAGTTCCAGGACGAATCCCATCAGATTCTCCTCAGTCTCCTCCTCGTTGGCTGTTTCGGAGGGATGGTTTTGATTTTCAACCAGTGATCCCAATGCGCGCGAGACGGTGAATCCGTCGCCAGGATGCAGTGCGTGAATGCGAAGCCAATTCCCAAATTTGTGACTTTCGATATATTTCCGAATCTCGTTGCCAAGGATTTTCGCGCTTTTGCTTCCCACGGTTGGGGCGGCTTCATCGAGGTTGTCACCTCCCATGGCTCTCGCCAGAATGGCGAGGGAAGCCTTGGGTTCTTTGTCGGAATCAAGCGTCATGCCTACGGCGTGAAAGCCCAATGTGTCTGCGAATACAAATGTCTCGCCACTTCTCAAGCCGGGCAAAAACGGTGGGAACATCGCCCCATCCAACGCTGAAAATTCCTCCTGAATCGCTTTCGGCTTTGTTTTATCCTCAAATGCCGTATGGAACACCAAATTGTCGTACGCCACATGCCATGCCATGCGAAGCGGATGGTTAGGCAATACGATCAAGCCAATCGTCTTGCCGGAGAGCGATTGAACCTCCACGGTATTCGCCGAAGCCAGTAAGGGATCGGTATTGTCCTGTTCGAGGAGTGCCGCCCAGGAGAGAAGATACTCTTTCACCACACTATCGAATGACTTGGATTTTTCATCATAGACCTGTCCGACACTAGAGTAGCTTTGGAACCGATCCGACATGCGTTTGCCGGAGATGGAAGCACGCTCCCACAATTCGCTGGCGTTAGTCGGTTTTTCAAATGGAATAAACTCCACCGACGACGCCCAATCGCCTGAGGAGCGTACTTGGATTCTCCAACGGCCGATTGCACCATCATGTTTGCGCCAATCTTCTCCTGTCTCGCGGAGAAGAGGAGGTTGAAAAACGCGATAACTCTTATCCGTTTGCCCCGTGCGCAATACAACCGAACCCTTGGGATCCGCTGAAAAGGAACTGATTTTATCAAGCAGTTCGGTTACCTTACCCCAATTCTCAAGCTCTATCAATCCCTCGCTGAAGGTGCGAACCTTCCGCCCCATCTTCGCTTTTGTGATCGTTTCCATGTCTCCGTACCGGATAATGAATTCCTCGCTCCTTTGCGGTACGATCTCCTCATTATCCACCACGCGAACAATTGCATGAGCGTTGATAACGGAATTTTCATTCAGCGATGAGAAATCATCGTTTGTAAAAACGCATTTTTGCTCCTCTTTGCCGTTATGGACGATATCTTGGTTCGCTAGTTCCTCCTCTAAATCCGAAACGACGGATACATTGTAGGCGATGGTATATTTCTCTAAAATAGTCGGCTCGGTCTTCCAACGAACCTCAAACTTGGAATACTCCCTTTTTTGTGAAGCATCGCTTTTGATAACGAATTCAGGTGGATCGCTGGAATTCGCTGCTTCGGTCAAGCCCGACCATTTCAATATCCTGCCCGTGTTGGCCCTCCATGGTGTTAGCCTGATGGCTTGGAGGGTGTCGGCATTCCATGTAATATTCAAATAGTGAATCCACAGATTTTTTTTGACGGATAGGTCTTCCAAAGCTTGCTGAAGCGGTTTTGTCGCCGCTGTTCGCAGGAAACTCAACAGATTGTTAAGACTCTCCTTTTCAGGATTGCAAAGGTTGAGGGATTCAATGCGCTGCGCCGGGGTCCAACCCGCCACGGCGGGTCCCAGTAAACGATCCACAAAAAGAAGGGAATCCCGCAAATCTGTTGATATGTTCGCCTCGTGGTCCAGTTGGGCAACAGGCCACAGCCCGATTAAATACAACAACTCCCCTGGGTGGAGTTTATTAGCAATTATCCGGACGAGAAAATCAAACTCCGTCCAAAGAGATAGATGGAAGCGATGATTATATCCTCTCGCTTTTTTTATCGCGGCATCCGCGTATTCCATCCACTCATGTGCAATGTCTCGTATGAGATGGCGCACTTGCCTTTTTGCTTCCCCTAAAATAGCCTCCTCGCTTATTTCCAACGCCGCGCTGTAAATCCCATCCATTCCGGCTCCTGCTTTGTCCGTGTCAATCAAAAGCAGCGTAGGCAAGCCTTTATCTTCACGCAGCTCAACCGCCTGATCCGCCGTGATGGTGCGCGAACTCGTCTCCTCGAAATCCGAGACACGACGCACAACCCATCCGGAAGGAGCGAATCGACCATCTCGCGTCAGAGCTGTAATCATATCCGGAGCTAGGCAACGCACAAAAGCTATGGAACCGCGCACCTGTGCGCCGAGAACCGATTCAAATGCGGAATTGAGAATGGTCGTATGTGATTCAGTCCAAGTCATGGTCTTCCTCCTTGCGAATGAAACGCGGGCGCAGATACTTCATCGCTTCGGCGTCATTCACTCCCGCTAATAACCCCAAATCGCGCAAGCGATGTTCCAATACATTCCGATTCTCTCGTAACAACTCGTTTGATATCCGCATGTGGGGCGGGGCGATGTCCACGCATATGCCGTATTTGTCATGCAATTTGATAAGGAAGTCCTTAAAGGAAAGAGGGCGATAATGGGTGTTGCGCCCTCCCTTTAATACCAGAAGATGCACGAGATAATCCAACGTCGAATCGGTGAGAACCAGTGAGCGAACATCCCTCCTTCCAACCCCCGATCCGGAAGGGCTCTTTCGCGCCACTTTTCGTTTTGCGGCAAGGCCATTGGATCGGTTTGTCAGCAACACGGAATCGATGAGTTTAATTAAATTATTCTGTGTGCTTCCGCGTCCTTGCAACAATGTTAGCGCTTCAGCCATGCGCCATACCGGGCTGGGCTGAACGTCTTCGTTTCGCAGCGTTTCCGCCACCTCGGGGGTATCCGCCTCCAATCTATCCGCAAGGTCTAGCGACTTGGTATCGATATCGTATAATATTGCATTAGCCTCATCCCGGCGTTTAAGAAGGATTTCCCCCAGCAGATTCAACCATTCGGTGGCGCAGGGATGTTTCCGGACATTCAGCCTTCCGAGTCTGCGATCATGTGTTACGCCCCAATCGAGCAATCGCAACGCCATAAGCACGACGGGGAAATAATCAATTCGGCGCGTAAAATCGTCCATGGATTGCTCGGCGAGCCCGCGCAGGGAATGATTGACGCCGTTGGAGCAATCCGCGAACAGTTTTGTAGGCGTTTGCTCATTGCGCTTCCTAATCTCCCCCGTTTCAGCCCACTCAAAAAGAACCTCGATAACACTAGTGACTATGGTTGTGAGACCTATGGCGATGCATGACTCCAGAAGATCCACGAATGCATGCCGAGGAATTAAATCGCCATATTCGCGAATGAAGACGCGAATATCCTCTGAGAATTGATCCGCCGCCCTTTCCGCAATCGGACGTTGGTTGGAAATTCTTTCCCCTTCCCCTCCACGCAGCTTTTCCGGAGCTTTGCCGATTTGCTGAGCCATGCGAATCATCAGAAGTTGGTCCAGCCCAACGGGCGTGTTTTCATCAAATCGATCGGAAGCGTGGTCCGCGAGATGACCATCTATAGTTATCCCCTTGCTGAACACTCTTAGAAGTGCATTATTGTCGAACCCGCCGCCCACCGCAAACCATGTCTTGTCATGCTGGGCGTTTTGCGTAACCCACTCTCCCTCCTGGTTCGCCAGCATCGCGACGATCGTCTCCGGAACAAAACGAAGATGTCCCACATCTTCCGGCAGGTCGATCCAGCTAGACATGTAATGCACCGGCGCCACGCGTTGCACCTGCTCGGTTCTACCCTCCTTATGATTGACGTTTTCCAAGCAGTACGTCAAAAGAAGATCGCCGAGGATCGCACGTCCGACCTGATCCCCGAACCCCTCGAAGTATTCCGTCGCCGCCAGTTTATCCGTCACCTGCGATATCGTTACTTTCTTTTTGGCAGAGCGGGAGAAAGATGTTGAGTCCCCGAAGGTTTCCGCGAAGTTCCCCTTCCCACGGCGATACCCGAAGCGAAACATGTAAAAAACCGCTGGAAGAACGGATGTGAGTGCGAAATCCTGCACGGAGAATGGCAACGCCTTCGCATAATTGGAGGTCCACAACTTGCGTGTCATTGATGGACCAAGAGTTTCCTCCACAATGTTTTTTGGCTGTTTGGAACTATTGCTGGATCGCATCCTTTTCCTCCTGTGGAATCACTGAAAGTGTAACGACCTGTTTCCTTCCTTCCTCCTCGCCCTTGGAAACCGAATGAATTCTGTAAATCGCATCTTCGCACATAGGGTTCCATGCGCGGATGTCTCGCTCATCCTCTCGCACTAGCCGTTGCACGAAGATGAAGAGTTTCGAGAAGGTATCCTCCGTGGAGACATCCCCTAACTGGTATCCGTCGCCGAGTTCTAGTAACAGATTGAACAGGTCAGCTCCCATTATCAGGCGTTCCTCCTTTCCGTCACGATAGCGAAAGAGCAGATATGCCTGGTGATGAAGGCGTTCCAATCCTGGCGTGGGAGTGGGTAAATCCGGTTTCAGACGGAAGGAACTCAACGGTTTTTCGACCCAGAAGTATGTCTCGGTTGGGGTGCGTTGTGGTAGGCGCAAGGGCGCCGCATTCTCGAAAGTGTGCGCTATCGGCGGCAAATCCTCCAAACGAGAGATTCCCTTGCAGAGACGGTCAAGGATATCGGCCAGTTGCTTTTCATCCGCCAAGGGCAGTGTTTTGAAAAGGGAGAGGTTTTTGCCTCCAAAGAGCCCAAGAGCATTCGCATCACCCGTCAGGTTTTCCAAGTCTTCCTCGCTCCATTCAAAATAGGCTCTGCGTCTGGCGGATGCGAGCGGTAAGTCAGGGTAATGCGGTGGTGTTACGGTATCATCGTCATTTGATTTGGAGAGCAAATGGCGATCGATTTTCGGATGAGTGTCAATAGCGGGATCGAAAAAGGACATCTCCTTCAGCGCCTCCCCCTGCCGCCTTGGGGAATCGGCGGCAAACGCGCGGTCCCAATAGGGCAGAATCCTCTCTCCCTGCTCCGGATGGGCGTAGTCCGTGCAAAAATGCACACCAAAGAGGATGTACACCAAGGTGGAGCGCAGTTCGCGCATGGTGAGATGGATCACACCTTTAAGATGGATTGCCTGCAGGGCTTCGAAAAGCCGCTCCCTTGCTCTTGTTTGCACCCTCTTGTCCGCAGGATCAGGCAGTCCATCCGGTCCGAAAATCCGAGCGGCACGGTAAACTTCGCATTTTTCCCTGGCTGAGCAATTGAGGCAAGGCTGCCATATCTCGGCAGCCCGATCTCCTCCGTAAAGGTGATTGACCAAATCGTCTAGAAAATCCGTTGAGATGTGCCCTCGTTTGTCATCAACGTTACCGACCAGGGAGCGTTGGTTCAATGTGATGAATCGAATGTGGGGATCGTGAGGGATATCCTCCTCCTGCAGATAGGCGTAGAGTTCACGAGTTAAAAGTGTTTCCTCTCTTTCCTTTTCGATAAACTCAATCCACTCCAAAAGACGCCCATCATTAATCGCCAGCAGATGCACTATATCCCCATCTGGCAAGCCATTTTGGAACGGTTCGAGAAACTCGGTTAGTATTTCATCCGAGGAACGCCCTTGCCAGGAGGCGGAGCCATCCAAGTTGATCCGAACCGTGAGTCCGTCATTCAGTTTGCCTTCGAAGATTCTCCCTGCCGACTGGTGTTTTCCGAGCCCCAGCCTCTCCGCCAAATGCTGGAGTAACGCAGTTTTCCCGTCCCCGGCGTTCCCGCAAAGGATCACCAGTCGCACGGCGCGACTGCGGATATCGTCATCGAGTTTCGTCTCCAAACGGGTCGGAACGTAGGTATCCTCCGCAAATTTCGTGTCCAGTCCGCGAGTTTCACTGTTGCCCCATTTGGAGCCTGGATAGGACTGCAAAAGCGATCGTAACCACTCAACTTCTGATCCTGATCGTGCATCATCGGGAGATGGTTCAAGACGTGAACTGAAATTAGGAAACATGTTATTTTCATCCATCGTTTGTCTCTCCATGGTTTGTTAAAAGGATTGGGATGGTGATTCTGTAAACGGCATGGATAGATAGGTTCTAAAAGATAAGTGGTTTCACAATGTATTAGGGCGTCCCCCTAGGAGGAATCCGTTTCATGGATCCACATTGTAATTCATCATTTTTGCCCTTTAATGTTATAAAGACCCTTTCATGGATGGGGTATGTGTGAATAGAAAGCTCAATTGAAGAGGATTCAGACGTATCTCGTAATTCTTTGAATCCCGCCCTTATTTTTCCATCTTTATAATGTATATCTATTATGCTAGAGGAATCTGGAAAACACATTCAAGATTCCTAGATTGCGAGAGAAAGCTTTGGTTTAATCGAATGATTATGGCGCTTGCCCCCGCCATCGTTCAAGCGGGTAGGGACCGTTGTCATTCCACGCCTTTTTCCCTGAACGTTCGTATCTCCTTCATCGCCGCTTCAAGCATCCATATATCCCTGCATCCCGGGATTTCGCCGGAACTTTTTCTCCGCGTTGCGCCAGCCTCCATGCCTTTCAAGTCGGCGGTTTGCTTCTCTCTTATGGGATCCAGTCTGTTTTTAGCGGAACAGGGCGGAGTCGGGTCACGGGACTCCTTATCTCGCCACTATGGCAGGAAAATCCTCTGATTATGTCGGCAACGAAGCAAAATATAGGGTTGCTATGAACTTCCCAAATCACAGGATGCCGCGAATTTTGTTTCGCAGAAAGCCTCCCGGAGCCGATAGGGTTGAGGATGCTACCCTATGCGCTTGCAAATAACGCAATTTGTTTCATTTTAATGGTATATTATGCAATAAATATTTTATTGGCGCGGGAGTATTCGAATGCGGATGAGACAACGCTCCAAACAGGAGGGCTTGAAGGATAGCGCACACTTGACCGAGGCTTTGCAGGTGGCGTGGTACCATTGCATCCTTGAAATGCCCTTGAAGAATATTGCGGAATTGATGGGGAAAAGTCCGGCCACCATCACGCGTCGCTTGGACGAGGTCAGACAGGCTGGATGGCTTAGAGATCGCCCGGAGTTTAATCCGCCTGCGGAAATTTGGAAAGACCTGCGCGGGAAGATGACCTGCACTCATGTCGAAAAGGTTCTTACCGACTACTTCGGACCGGATCTGTTGCTGCGCGTGACGGTGCTCCCTTCAAATATGCGCTCAGGGGTCACGAAGGAGGTTAGTTCCGAGAATGTCGAGCGCGTGGGACTTTTCGCCGCGCACCGTATTTGTCAGGAGTTGAGCGACGGTGAGCATGTGGTGGGTTTGAACTGGGGATGGTCGGTGCGCCAGTGCATCGTGAACCTGAAACCTCCCCGCCCCAATTCCGAAATCTGGTTTGTTCCGCTTGTAGGCAGCCTTAGTTTGGATGAGAACGATCCCCATTACGAGGAGGCGCTGGAGTGCTCCAGCAACCGCCTTGCGCAGATCGCCGCGATAGCTTTTTCCTCGCCTCATATTTTGAGACTGAACACACCCGCTTACATCCCTCGTCGCTTTCACAAGGATGAGAAGGGGTTGCGCTCCATACGGGATTTCATAGAGAGCGATGTGTCGTATCGTCGTATCTTCGGCATGCCGGGTAAGCCGGGGCTTATCACAAAAATGGACACCCTCATCACGGGACTCACCTGGCTGGATGTTCAGACGCTTCCAATCTACCGCCCTGGGCTGATCACGGAAGCCGATCTGCCAAATCTTGAACGCGCCGGGGTGGTGGGCGATTTGGCGTTGCATCTGCTTCTGGAGAACGCTAATTTAGGAGAGAACGGCGAAGAGTGCCCCGAGGTGTCCCTGGTGCGCGAGCTGAACGATCTTATTATCGGCGCATCCCCTGCGGATTTCATCAATCTGGCGGAAAGAACCCGCAAGCATGAGAACAAGGGATTGGGGGTTATCGTTCTGGCGGTAGGCCCTCGCAAGGCGCGTATCCTCATATCCGCCATTCGACTTGGGGCGGTGAATGAGTTGATAACCGACCTTGAAACCGCACTCGCCATTGGCAGATATCTTGGAATCGAGAAGGAGATGCGATTGAACCAATAGGGATGGCTCTTATTTCGCCCGCATTGACGCCGAATAAATCGTTTCGCATCGGCGAGTTTGCACGCCAATTGAATTCAGGTGATGGCATCTGGCTTTATGTGGATAGAGTCCCGAGCATGTGACAAGAGAGATGGAGTGCGTATCCGTTTTTCAGTCACCTTGATGAGAGTGAATTCCCTGTTATGACATTGAGAAAGGAAATCCTAATGAATCAAAACGTGACGTTTGGACTTGATAATGCGAAATCGTTGGAGTTGCTCTCGTCATGGGTGAACCAAGCGCATATTGCGGAACTTAATAGTCGCTTGACTGAGATCCATTCCCAGTTCATCAAAGAGAGGGATATGGATTATCCCACGCTTCAAAAGCGGCTTAGAGCGTGGACGGTCTCCCATCGACAGACGGAGGATATCGAATCCGTAGTTGGATTGGCGCAAAAAATACGGGAGAATTTCGCAGTTTTTATCGTGGTTGGTATAGGCGGCTCCGATCTGGGGGGGAGAACGCTTCATGACACCTTGGACCATCCCTATCACAATCAACTTTCCCAGGCGAGACGCAAAGGCGCTCCTGAAATATATTTCACCGGAGACACATTCGATCCCAAACGGTTGCTCGCATTACTGGATATTCTGGAGACGACCGGCAAACTGGAAAAGACTTGCGTGAACATCATCAGTAAGTCCGGAAAGACGGGCGAGACCATCTCCGCCGCTCTTGTGATAAAGGAGAGGCTCAATAAGGCGGGTGTGAAAGAGTGGAACCGTCAAGTCGTCGCCACGACCGGCCAAAACGAACAGAGCGTCCTGTTTCAAATGAATAAACTGACTCCGTTCTTCGGCATGCTGCCCGTGCCGGATGGCGTGGGGGGGAGATTCAGTTTCGCGTCACCCGTCGGACTTTTGCCCATGGCGGTGACCGCGGTGAATTGCACTCCTAGGGAGAGAGTCGAGGCGGCGTTGAGCGGATACGCCGAGGCACATGAAAGGTTTTTCGCACCGGTGGGTTCCTCCGAAAACACCGCGTTCTCCTTGGCGAAATGGTGGCAAATAGGCGAGCAGTTTTGTGCGAAAACCGATTTGGTTTTCTGCAACTATGCGGATGACGCAAGACTCGGCGATTGGTTCGTTCAACTATACGAGGAGAGTCTCCAGGAAAGGGGAGGAGGTCTGAACGTCATCGGTACGCGCGGACCAACGGGGAACCATTCCATTCTCAACGGAATTTTGCGCGGACCACATGACAAACTGGTTCTTTTGCTGCGCTGGCATGATCTTGGAGAGGACGCAACCATTCCTGCCGGATCGGGAGTTGGAGGAGATCTGAAGTATTTTGAAGGGCTACCCCTTTCCGCCATTCAGGACGCCTCCTGCCTCGCGACGTGCGAGGACTATCTGAAGAATGGCGTTCCCACGGCGCTGTTAAACGTACCTAAGCGAGATGAGCGTAACCTTTTCCTTCTTATGCGAACGTTGATGGACGCCGTGGCGGTGAAGGGGCGCTTGCAGAACCTCGCCGTAAACAATGCGGGGGAAACGGACCCCTTCAACGAGTTGACATATCTCCAGGATGGTGTGGAAGGATATAAGATAGGAACCCGGCAAAAAGCCGCAGAGATGCAGCAAAAACCGTAAAGGGATATCGCAGCGTTTAAACATATATGCGGATGGTGGCGAAATCAATCGTCATCATCCTTTTCTATCTCCTCGACCGGTTTCAATTTCATTCCGGGGGATGGGATTTTCACTTTTAATATCTTTTGCAAAGCGTTATCCACCACGAGGGCGTATCCGTTTTTTGTGATTGCGATCGCCCTTGGTCCGGATAGATGATCGCGCTTTGTTCCATACCATACCCATACGTCCGCCCCGTGTTTGTTGAACATGTGGATCGCTGCGTACCGATGGCTTGCGGCGAATACACGGCCGAATCTATCCACGGTTGCATATACCGGTTCGTCAACACCCTCCAGTTTGTTGGTTAGTCGGTACCCGCCGTTTCGTTTGGGCGTGAACACGTCGATCTTGTTCGTGTAAAAATCCACCACGTATAGTCCGCCTTTCCCGTCAAACGACACACTCATGGGATTGTGAAGTTCCTTGGCGCCAATGATACGAACGAGTTTACCCTTTGCGTTGAACTCCTGCACCCGTCCATTGTTCGTATCCGCAACGAAGATATCCCCTTTGGCGTTCGATGCAATTCCCATAGGCGAATTAAACTCTCCCGGCGAGTTCCCCTGAAGTTCGCAGTGTATCATCAACACCTTGCATCTGGAGGAGAGAATGGCGAAACCCGCCCGAGGATTTGCTCCATTCCCGCATAGCGCCACTAGCAGTTCGCCATTGAGATAGGGAGCGATTCCATAGGAACCTCGCAGAAGCCCTTGGCTTGAGCCCATTAAGCCAATCCACGCGCCATAACGGTCTTGTACCAAAATGCGATCCCATCCCGCATCCTTGATATATCTCCAGCCGTTTCGTCCGATAGTCATTCCCCATGGATCTTTCATTTGGACCATTCGAAGGGTGTTCGAAAACGCGCTCTCCACCCCATTGGAGCTAACAGCAGTGACAACGAAACGATCCATCGGCTCCTTACCGAAAACTCCCTCCCAGCTTGTGGATCCATGTATCAAGGCGCAGGATTGATATCGGCATTCCGAGGTGGTTGCGCGGTACAGATGATAGGCGGTCGCTCCCCGTACCTGTTTCCAATGCAGAAAGATTTTATTCCGTTCGTTAGAGCCGGATAGCCCCGAAGGAGCGGGCAAGGCGTGAATGGGAGGAATGTGCGTATGAAAGGTGAAGATCGCGGAATTCCTGTTTCCCTCCCAATAGGCGCAATTCAACTGGGGGATGTCCAACCAACGGTATTCAGTTTGATCGCGAGCAGCGATTGAAATGAGCATCACACTATTCGTACCGGGGGAAATTACCCCGAAGGGATTTCCTTTGCCAGTGTGGTATTCCCTGCGAATGGTAGCGGGAACGGAGCGATTCGGCAGCGTGAACTCCCCCGAACCGTTTGTTCTCCCGCTGAAAGACGGCTCCGGAGAATACATTTCATGGCGATCCAGCCAAAACGTCAGACGAGCCCCTTCAACAGGTTTACCCATGGCGTCCAAGACCCTGATCCGACATATGCGGGGAATGCAATAGAGATAAGCATCGGGATAGTGCGTATTCTTCGTGAAAAGAGTGTACATCGCACCCATCACGTCCGTGGGGAACGAGGAATGGGATGCATCGTTGAGTTGCATATTCCCCAGCGTGTCACGGTGTGAAATCAGCAAGGGGATGCGGTCACGATCCAATGCGAAGTTGTCATAGGAATGGCGATCAAATGCGTTCCCGGGAATGACCCCTTCAGCATGCATCCATTGCAGATAGATGTTCTTGTCAGATGAAGGGATGCTTGCGGTTCCCTTCTTAGTGTTTCCGAAAATCCAAATGGCGTCGAATTCATGAAGGATCGCACCGTGAGAGTCACGGTACAAATCCTTGTATGTTCTTCTTGGATCAGGCGAGAGAATGATCTTGTCGCATCGGATCGTTGGAGCCAACGAGTGACTAAATTGCTTTGGTTTGGGGCTTGTTTGCATCAGTCTGTTCATTCTTTGCAACCGTCCCTGTGCCCAATCCACAAGCGATCCGCAGTCGGGCAAGTTCGCTTGGGATTTAAATGCATCGTAGGCGTTCTTGCTCATAATCCAGAGCATGCTCCATGCATCCGTGGAAATTCGAAGAGAGTTATTGACGTAGGAAATCTCCTGAATGCTGTGTGACGGGTCCGCCAGGAATTGCACGTAATGTCTTCCCGGCTCCCAACGCCACTGTCTGCGAATGGAGATGGATTGCCCTGGATGCAGCGTATTCCCGTATTTCCCCGTGCTCACCCGCTTTCCATCAATGAGCCATTCATAGTTCCAATCTCGTGCATCGGCGTTGCCGCAATTGCACACCATTGCGGTCAATAGCACGGTTTCCCGTCTATGAAAGGCGGCTTTGCACGAATTCACCGAATGCAATGGAGCCATGCTGATGAATTGCAAATCCAAGTCAGGTGTCCCAAGAGCGGGCACGGCATTTGCCTTGGAGAGAGAACAATAGCCAAGTATTATCAAGAGAAAAAGGATCCGAAACGAAAGGAAGAAGATTTTGTTCATCAATAACGCCTTCCATGCAGGAATATACTGATTAAAAGAGAATTATCCCATTATAAGTGAATTCAGGCTCAAAAAACAATATTTTCCGCTTTTCCATGCTTGTAACAAGTAATGAGATTGGAAGCGCAAGTTAACCCATGGTTGTAGTGCATAACTTAGGATCAAACGGTATTTATCTTCTTACAGAAAGGAAACGACGATGAGCGAAAAGATTGAAGATTTGATAAATGAAATCCTAAGCGCCCCGGAATATTTTGACAAATACATGGAGGAATTGAAAATACGTCGGACGAGGATTCGTGAATGGAGGCGGCGCGAAAGCGATCTCATTAGAATGCGTGAGGAGCTGGGCAATGAGTTTCAACTTTCGTTGGATGATGGCGATGATGAGATCGCTTGCGAGTTGCGCTTGATAATTGAGGCCTGCGAAACGAAGATTGAGTTGCATCGGCAAAACAAACCTGTTAGCATTTCCCTCTTTTCCTCGGGACTTTCCCAGGCGAACGACGGTTCGACGGAAAAGCTGGATGTTTCATCGAAATCCAGCGAGGAGATCGTTAAGGAGTGCGCGTCCTTGGGAAAGCAGGAGGATTTCCAGGACAATAGGAATGCGACGGATATGGATTTAAAACAAACCGATGAGGTTGGTAAGTCTGCCGAGGTACCGATGGGGACCAATAACCCGGAGTTATCGGATGTGGAATCCGCAGAACTGATTGAGAAATCCCGGAATATTTTCGCAAAGTGGGAGGGTGTGAAGGGAAGCTTGGTTTTGGATGACAACATGGAGGTGGATCGAGATGCATTGCTGGAGACAAAGGAGATCAAATGCATGCTGAACGGTTTGCAGGTATGTTCCCTTAACCCCGAGGCGGAGGCGATTCTCGCGCAAGTCAGTTTGGAAATGAGCGACCTATTGTCGAGCGTGCAAGTAAGCGAGGAGAAATTTCCGTTTTCACACCTCGATTTGACAGCGAAAGAGTGGGAGAAGTTCGCTGAACGATATCGCAATCTGATTAGCGCATGGAAGGCGATGGATTGGTATGTGGAGCATTATGATTTGCTAGAGCAAAATACAAGAGGGGATTTGCTGAACAGCATCGCGGCTTCTCAGAAACTCCTTTTTCGTAGGCTAACGGAAATCAAGCAGTTTGACGACATTCAGGAAAAACTTTTTAAATTGGTGAGCAAATACAACGACACCGCTGGTTTTCTAACAGCATTGCAAGAGAACACTTTGGATAAAAACCTAGCAACAAAAGAGTCTTTACTCGGTCGAAACTGGGAGAAAGGGAAGAAACAATATGAGGATAAACGCGCCTCCCAAGAGAGAGCCAAGAGGAAAGAGGAGGCGATCCAGGCGGTTGTGAAATGGGAGGAGGAGCGGGCTGGTCGCTTGGTGACCGAATCCTCGGAAGAGAAAGACCGACAGGAGCTATGCGCCCTCCTGGATGACTGTTTGGATGCGAATGTGCCGCCTTCCTGCACCAAACTGCGCGAAGCGATTTTGGTGTACGCTCCCGTTCTGCTGGAGGGGATGCCCAAATATGCGAAATTCCTCGAATACGTTCAAAAGGAGAGGAAACGAAGGGGACTCGACGAGACCGTGGAAAAGGAACCGGATGGTATGATGGAAGTATCGACGGACGAGGAGTTGGAGCGGATGAAGATGCGGCTCCAGCCATATGTCACCGGCAAAAAGATTTTAATGATCGGTGGAAAAGCGCGCCAATACGTTGCGGATGAGATTGAGAATCTCCTGAATTGCAAATGCGAATGGAAAGATAGCGAGAAAGGTGACAAGTCGAAAAAGTTTTTCACCGATATCAGCCATGCCCATATTCTTTTGATTCTTAAGAACCTGGTTTCTCATGAGATATGTGAAAAAGGCAGGGAATGGATCGAAACGAATAAAGGGCATTGGGTCATTCTCACAGCGGGATATGGAGTGAAACAGATTCTTCACAGTCTTGACATGCATTTCACAGCTCGACCCGCTTAATTCCTGGGAAAGACAGGGCGGAGACGCGATGTTGCGTCTCCGCCCCTTTGCCATGGGTAGCCGTTATGCGACATAATATTCCAAAACCGGAGAGATCTATTGAGGGAGTCCAATCAAAAACCAATCCTTAGAGATGCCACCTACGCTGATTTGCCGGCATTGAATGATATATATAACGACGCCGTTCTGAACACGTCCGCCACCTATGACGAAGTCCCCCAAACTCTGCAGGAGCGGCTGCGTTGGTATGAGGAGCATCTGGAGAACGGTTTCCCGATTGTGGTGGTGACTGATTCCAGGAATGGATTGTTGGGGTGGGGGTCTCTTAGCGCTTTTCATCCGAAACCAGGATATCGGAACACCGTGGAGAATTCGATTTACATTTCCGAGCGCGCAAAGGGCAAAGGTTTCGGAAAAGCGATCTTGCGAAGACTAATTGAATGCGCAAAAGAAAAGGGATATCATGCCATGATAGCGCTGATCGATTCGGAGAACGCCGTCAGCTTGCATATGCATGAAAAGGCTGGGTTCAAGGAGGTTGGCAGGCTAAAAGAGGTGGGATGGAAACATGGCGCTTGGCGTGATGTGGTGTATATGGAGTTGATTTTGTAGCCCAATGCCTAAACATCCGACGGATTGCGCTTGGATGGGAGATGGGATCGTTCCATACGGTTTTCATCGAATGTGATCGGAATCCAGCCACATTCCATCCTATCCGGTAGGTTGAGTTGATGTTTGTATCAGGTTGCAAAGAAATTGTTTCTCTTTGATAGTGCGACGATGTTTCGGAAGGAATGAAAATGTCAAATTACGAAGCTGTTATTGGAATGGAAGTGCATGCGGAGTTACTGACCGAAAGCAAAATGTTTTGCTCCTGCAGGAACGAATTCGGGGGCGAGCCAAACACGCGATGCTGTCCGGTCTGCCTCGGGCTGCCCGGATCGCTGCCGGTGATGAATCGCAAGGCGGTGGAGCATGTCATCCGCACGGCGATCGCATTGAATTGCAAGATCAACACCAATGCGAAGTTCGATCGGAAAAACTATTTCTACCCCGATCTTCCCAAAGGCTATCAGATATCCGAATATGACAAACCGATTGGCGAATCAGGCTGGTTGGAGATCGATGTCAATGGCAAGACATCAAAAGTGCGTATCAGGCGCGTGCACCTAGAAGAGGATACTGGAAAGTTAAGCCACGTGATTGGAGACGAGAGCGAGGTGGATTACAACCGCTCGGGAGTTCCGTTGATGGAGATCGTTACTGAATTTCCGCCGGACATGCATTCCGCCGAAGAGGCTTACGCTTATGTCACCGCTCTCCGCTCCATTTTGACCTATATCGGCGTATCCGATGGGAAAATGGAGGAGGGAAGCATGCGATGCGAGCCGAACCTTTCCGTGCGTCCGGTCGGTTCCGAAGGGTATGGTGTGAAGACGGAAATCAAGAATTTGAACTCCTTTCGAGCGGTGTTAAAAGGCGCGCAATACGAGATTGATCGGCAAATACGCATATTGCAGTCCGGTGGAACGATTATTCAGGAGACGCGGGGGTGGAACGACGCGCGTCAAGAAACTTTTTCCCAGCGGAGCAAGGAGGTAGAGCAGGAATATCGCTACTTCCCTGAGCCTGATTTGGTGCCGTTGAATATCACTCAGGAGTGGATAGATGAAATTCGTAAGACCATGCCCGAACTCCCACGCGCAATGCGGGAAAGGTTTGTTAGCCAATACGGTATTCCCGAGTATGATGCGAATGTTTTGACGCAAGCCCGGAGCGTCGCGCTTTTTTTTGAACGGACGGCCTCATTGTGCGGAGATCCCAAGGCTGCGTCCAATTGGATCATGGGGGATTTCGCCAGATTGCTAAACGCTGAGGGGATAGAGATCAGTCAAAGCAAGGTGACACCATCTCATTTGGCTGAGATGATCAAGCTCATTACGGAAGGCGTCATTAGCGGTAAAATGGCGAAGGAGTTGTTTGAAAGGATGTACGAAACCGGCGCCGATCCAAGGGAGTTGGCGCAACTTATGGGGCCCCAGATCAGCGATGAATCCTCGCTTGGCGCAATATTGGATGAGGTGATTTCCTCTCAGAGGGAGGTTTGGGAGGCTTTAATCGCTGGGGATGAGAAAAAGTTCGGATACATGGTCGGACAAGTCATGAAGGCTTCCAAGGGTAAAGCGAACCCGCAGCAGGTGAATCGCTTGCTGAGGGAGAGAATGCATTCCTCCTAAAAGGCTCATTTGCTTACGCAGATTGTGTCGATAAACCCGCGCAAAGAGGGAATGATGACGATGATTGATCTCAAGAGCGATAGCGTTCGTCTATCCGTCAATCCTCAGACGGATGAGTGGATATTCACGGACTTGCGATCGAAAACGGAATGGAGAAAATCCGAGAGCTCTCCTTGGATATGGGAGATCGGACGGGAAGCCGACAAAGTGCAGGAGACTCCCCTTATCCCGGAGGGAGTTCATGCGAAGGACGGGAGCATCCGTCATCTCTTCAAAATCCCTTCGCAAATCGATGGCAGGATGGAGGTTGTTTTCCGTATCCATGATGAATTGCTTTCGATCTATTTGAACCCCTTGGGGCGTATCGTCCTTCCTGAAATCGAATTGGCGCCGGATTTCTTCCAGTCATCTGCGATGGAAAGTGGCTTTCTCGTGGCGCCTTGCCGCATGGGCTTATATATTCCTGCACAGGGCGATTCCTCCTTCCAACATCTTTTCGGCACCTATGATTACGAGGGATGCCATATGGCGATGATCGGTCTGTTGAAACGAAACGGCGGATTGATGGCTACATGGTCCGATCCTAATATCACCGTGAATGTATCTCGCAGGGTTGAACAAAACGCCTCGTGGATCAAAGCGGGGTTTCTTCTCAGCCGTTCCGCTCGCTCCCTTGGGATTGCCTCGCTTCCCGATGGGGAAATATCCTCTCTTGCCACGGCGTATCGTCGAGTGGCTCGGGATAAGGGATATGCGGTCACTTTCGAGGAGAAGAGCAAACGAACCCCTCAGGTTGAAAGGCTCTTCGGAGCGTGCAATTTCAAGTTGTGGACCGCTTTGGATCGCAGAGTGGATGAAAACCTTCGGGAAAAGTCCGTGACGGTTCATTGGACGTTTGACGAAGCCGCTAGAATCGCGGAGCATCTTAAGAACGATCTCAAACTTGAAGACGTTTTGTTCCATCTCGGGGGGTGGACGCGTTATGGTTATGATTGTCGTCATCCCGATATCATGCCGCCCAATCCGGAATGCGGCGGCGAAAAAGGGTTGAAAGAGTGCGCTCAACGTGTGCAGCAGCTAGGCTACCTCATTTGCCTTCACGATAACTACCAGGACATGTATCGGGATGCTCCCTCATGGAATGAGAACGCCATCCAAAAAAAGCGAGATGGCGACATGACTCTGGGAGGGGTGTGGCTGGGGGGGCGCGCCTATATCACCTGCTCCAAAGAGGCGTTTAAATTGGCGAGTCGCCCTCAAAACCTCCAGTCCGTTCGAGACACCATACGACCGGACCTTTATTTTATCGACACCACTTATGCGGCGGGATTGCAAGAGTGTTTCGATCCGATGCATGCGCTCACCAAACAGGACGACATGTATTGGAAACAGCGGCTGTCCTTCTATGCAAGGGAGCTGTTTGGAATGTTTGGTTCCGAGTGCGGGCGGGAATGGGCGATCCCATGCGCTGACTTTTTCGAAGGGCTGGTGTCGGTCGGGGGAAAGTATTACCATCAACTCATTCCGGATGAGTTGGGCGCTTCGGTAATTCCGTTTTTCGACATGGTGTATCGTGATTGTATCGCCTTGTATGGTAAATACGGATACAATCCTTCGGAAATGGCGGAATTGACGCTTCATCATATCTCCTGCGCTCGTCCGATGTACTATCATCATGTCAGCGATCATCTCTATTGGGAGAGCGATTCCAAGGAGGAAAATCCTTGGGCTGATGGTCAGCCGGATTACGCAATTTTCACCAGGGCGCATAACGGATGGGCGGAGGGCATGTGCGAGATGGATCGGTTCATGAAGAACACCCACGAGATCCTCGGACCGATGCACAAGCTGACTGCGAAGACCAATATCACCTCCTTTGAGTTCCTCGACTCTTCTCGCAAGGTCCGCACCACCCATTTCGCGGATTTGTTGCATGTCACTGTTAACGGCGATTCCGCCCCCTTCCCTTTGAAATCGGTCATGGGCGGGGATGTGGTCTTGCCGCGTTATGGGTTTCTTGCGGAGGGTCCCTCATTTATCGCCTTTCTTGCCACTCAATGGGCGGGAAGGGAATACGATTCTCCCGTTCTTTTCACCTTTCGATCGTTGGATGGTCTTCCGTTATCGCGTTCTATGCAGGTGCGAGTCTTCCATGGTTTCGGAGATGACAGGTTGAATTGGGACGGACATACCGTTTCCTGTCGAACGGAAACCATCCTTCCAGTTACCACAGTATGACTTCTTGTATGAGGATTGCAATCCATTTTGAGAGAAATATTGTTGAGCGTCAAAAAATAATATTCTGTCGATCCCAACATGGCACGAATCTTGCAATCTATATAATTTTTAAAGGCGAAAGATATGGACGATTGCGGTCGATCTCCGGTAAAGCTTCTCTTCATCAACACTCGTTCGAGCGTGGGTGCGGATGTCGCGGTGCATTTGCAACTCATAGAGAATTTTACTGCGGAACAATGCAAGGTCTTCATAACGTCCAACACGCAAGCGAGTGATTATTCCAAGACCATGACGCGCTTGAGAAGAGTGCGCGATTGCATCGTAATCCCGATGAATCTTGGCTATGAGATATCCGGCAAGGGGAGATTAACGAAGCTGTTGAACGCTTTGAGAAACATCGTTGTTCTTGTAATCGCGGTCATTCGGTTGAGCGTGTTTGTTAAGCGAAACGGGATAGAGGTCTTGCACTCCACGGATCGTCCTCGGGACGCTCTGGTTCTTCTGTGGTTGCGAAGGCTGTCAGGAGCGAAGGCTGTTGTGCATGTGCATATAAAATGGTATCCGCAGATCGGCGCGATAACTCAACGCGCGTTGGAAAGTGCGGACTGCGTTCTTGCGATATCTCAGTTTGTCCGGCGTTCGTTGGAGGAGGGGGGAGTGTCACCGCAAAAAATAGCCGTTGCGTACAATTCCACCGATACCTCCAAGTTCGATCCCGCCCGTTTTCGGAGGGGGGCGTTTCGCGAATCCCTGGGAATCGATTCGACCATCCCTTTGATCGGAATAGTGGCTCGCATTATGTTCTGGAAAGGGCATGTGGAATTGATTGAAGCGTTGGCGGAGCTGCGGAAGCGCATCCCCAATGTGCGGCTTGCGATCGTGGGATCGGATGATTCCCGGGCATCGTCCGGGAGGGAGAGCTACCGGGATCGGATAAGACAGCGAGCGCGGGAATTGAGGGTGGAGGATGCCATTCATTGGGTGGGATGGCGTGATGACATGCCGCAGGTGTTTTTGGATTTGGATGCCGTATGCGTACCCAGTTGGGAGGAGCCATTCGGACTGGTTGTCACAGAAGCGATGGCGATGGAGCGCGTCGTGGTGGGATTTCAATCCGGGGCGTTGCCGGAGATCATCGAAGATGGCGTGGATGGCTACCTCGTACCATTTAAAGAGATCGCTGAAATGGCGGATCGAATCGCATTTTTGCTGGAAAACAAGGCGGTGGCTAGGGAAATGGGAAGAAAAGCCCGAAAAAAGGTTCAAACCAATTTTAATCCGAGCATGCAAGCCGCAGAGATCACGCGGATTTACCGGAATATGTTGGCACAAAAACCCATGATGGAAATTGAGTCTCGGAGCGTATGATGCAAAAGGTGATATTAATTAACCCGCCCGCGTTAAAGGGGTACACAAATGAGCGCACCTATTCCGGAGGGATTGGTGTCAGTAGGAAACTCAAGCCCTTCGAGCGTGATTGCGTGATGATCACCCCGATTGATATCCTTTACACCGCTTCCGTTGCCGAGCGAGCTGGGGCGGAGGTGGGGATCGTCGATCTGCTGGTTGAGAAACTCTCCGGAAAAGCGGCGGAGAGGCTCTGCCTGCAAAAAATAGGGAATATTACCGAGAACACGTGGATCGGCGTTCGTCTCTCGATGCCGTCTCTTCCGCAGGATTTGGCGTTTGCGAATCGAATGAAGGAGCTTGCGTCATCCGCGAAGGTATTCGTTTTCGGAACCGTCATCATGGCGACTCTGGATCATTGGATTCAGGAGTGTCATGCGGATTTCCTTCTCTATGGTGAGCCCGAGGCGTTTTTCGACAAGGTGTTGTTAGCCGATGACTATTTGCGAGTCCCCGGTGTGATTTCCCCGAGGAACTACACTCCCTTGACGCAGGATTCCTTATATGATAGAGAGCGAAACGTATCGCGGTACGGTCGCTGGATTAAGGTTGGCAATCTGAGCGATTTGCCTATGCCCGCCTGGCATCTCCTGGATTTGAAACGATTTGTCCGCGATGGAGATATCACCCGGTTGGGAGTCTTTATTCAAGCTAGCCGAGGTTGCCCGATCGGATGCACCATGTGCCCCTATATGCTGCTTGAAGGCAAGCCTTGGAGAAGCAACGATATCGAATCGGTTGTGAATGAAATTGAGTATTTGAATCAAAAATGGGGAATATATCATATAAGATTCCGCGATCCGAATTTCGGATTCAACCGGGTTTACGCACGGGAACTTTGTGAGGCGATCATCAAGCGAGGAGTGAAACTGGAGGCGACGGTGGAAACTAGCGTCGAGGTTTTGGACGAGGAGACCCTCAAGCTGATGCGCAAGGCGGGAATCACAACCATCACCACAGGGATTGAAACGAACGATGAAGCGTGCATGAACAGCATCGGGCAAAAAATCACGGTCAACGCGAAACTGAGAGAGAAACTGGACATCTGTAACAAACTCGGTTTTCACATATACGGAACATTTTGCCTTGGCACTCCCGAGGAGAATTGGGACACGGTGAAGAAGACATGGATGTTCGCCAACGAGTTGGATGTGGAGAGCGGTTTCACCGTGATGACGCCTTTCCCCGGAACGCCCATGTATTGGCGCGCGATTGAGGAGGGGTTATTGCCCAAGCGCATGAGATATTCCGACTGGAACAGTTACACGTCGACCATGCACACCAACTATTTAACAACGCGCGACTTGGATATGGCGCGCCTTTGGTCGCGTTTGGAGACCATTATCCCATACCGCAAAAAGAGAGTGAAGGGCGGTAAGGATTTGGTTCTGTTTCATATACGCCACTTAGCGCACTACATCGTGCGCCAATATTGCCGAACTTATGTGTGGGTGCGTCGGTGGCAGGTGAAAAAAAGAAAGGATACCTCCGCTGCGACTTCCGCCGCAACGGTTATTAAATAGGTTTTATAATGATAAAGTTATCCCATGATTTTAATTCAGTCTTGTCAAGAGAGAGGATTGCCATTTTACGTAAAGGAGAGAATCCATGATGAACGCTCTCGGTAAACTCGTGGAAAATGACGCCTTCGAGATTTTGCTGCACCCAAAGGTGCTGCGAAACTATTTGCTTTTCATCAAAGAGTTCAAGGAGAGACCTTTGGTGATGAAAAGCCATCCAATTGGCGTCGAAATCGAAATGACGAACCGGTGCAACCTTGCATGCGTGCAATGCCTGAGGTCCCAGGGATTGAAGCCGTATAAATTGGGGGATATCGACCCGGATAACTACAAACGCATTCTTGATCAATTCCCTTATGTTATGAACATATCCCTGAATGGTTTCGGCGAGCCGATGATGTACAAGCATTTTTTTGAAATCGTTGCCTATACGCGAAAAGTTCGTCCGTGGGCTAAGATCGGCATCTACACCAACGGCATTCTCATAGATGAGGAAAAAGCTTACCGTCTGATGGATTGCGGTCTCACGGAGTTGGATATAAGCATTGATGCGGCATATCCCGACACCTACAAGCGGGTTCGGCGAGGCGGAAGGCTTGAGGTTCTGCATGAAAATATTCATCGTTTGATGCGGATTAAAAAAGAGACGCGTTCCAAGTTTCCGCTCATAGGGGTGAACTATGTGATGGTTAACGAGAATGAAGGGGAACTTGTGCCTTTCGTGGAGCAAGCTGCGGACTTTGGCGTGGATTTCATCAACTGCATCACTTGGGCGGCGTACGACTGGGGATTTCGCAACCGACGCTCAAAGGAGTCGTACCTGAGGGAATTGGAAGCGGCGCAAAAACGTATTAAGGAATTGGGAGTGCGGTGTAAAACATTCCCTGAGATCAGCGATAGATGGACTGATCCCCGCAAACCATTCAGTTGTAATTTCTATTGGGGGGAGGAATTTCGTGTTACTTTTAATGGAGACATTACTCTTGGCTGCTGCACTCCTTTTAAGGAGACGTTTACTTACGGAAACCTCCTTAGTCAGGATTTCAGTGAGATCTGGAACGGAGAACTCTTCCAGAAGAACAGAAAGCTGGCGAAGGAACATATAGCGCCCAATCCGGTCTGCGCCTCGTGCGATCGATTTTGCAAGTCATTTTTTAGTGATAAATCGGAGGGTGAAGGGGGATTTATTTCCCTCGAAGCCCTGGCATCCAGTGCGAAATCGGAGAGATGAAATTGCGGAGAAGGAGGAGATGGAGTCAATACGTCCTGGGGCGATGGTTGCATTCTCCACCCTCTCCATTTGTTTGTCTTTTCTCAAAGCGATATGGCTGTATGTTCATAAACCGCATGTCGAGACAATTTCCGCTATTGAATCCCGCTATGAACCTTTAAAAAAAACCCTTCCCGAATAGGCTCTATGGGGAAGTTTGCGGACTGAGATCAAACTTTCCTAGGAAAAACAAGACCGCAATCCTGAAATTGACGAATCTCCTGAAGCCTTTGGCGTTTGACTTGATTTGCCGGATCAGTGAGTTCAACCCCTCGGCGGATGCGTTCGTAACTTTATACCTGACATAAGCCAAAAGTCCTTCAATATGCCGATTAAGCATTTGCTCCGCCTTGGTCAAATGACGGCTTTTCAACAACAACGCGGCTCCGTACCAATTGAAAAAGAATGTTTGCGCCTCGATCACTCTGTTTTACATTGAAAGAAACGTCTGAAGCTCTTTTCATCCAGAAATAAGTGGGTGATCTCCTCTCCCGTGTCTCTGCGGGACAAGCCTCGGGAAACCGCATGCATAATTATGGATGATTCCGGGGATTTTCCACAAACTTTCCCATGGAGCCAAACTTAAGGCAAAAAAAATAATTTTGTTTCAAATCCCTCTTGACAGACTAAACTGGCGGTGATATGATAGTTTTTGCATGGGAATGTTTTATTTGAGAACTCGTTTCGTGAAGGAGATTCCGGATGATGCGTTCTACGAGTATTCGCTTCAGGCAACATTCAAGGCTCTACGCCTTGATCGCCATTATTTTACCCCCCCCATTGTGTTCTTTTTCACAATCTCCTGTTGCACGGCCGCTCATCCTCCCGTGAGGCGAGGTGACGCCCCCACCCTGCTGGACGAGGTTGGGAGACTGAGATGCCATGTTCCGACCGGTGATGTCGAGATGTGGAGGCGGGAGTTGCACGTGAAGGCGCTTCCGGCGCAAAAGGCGCGCATGTTGCATCTTATGTTAGGCGAGTACGCCTTGGCGCACGACATGCACCCCGACCTCGCCATTTGGCATTTCCGCGCGGCGGCGCGCCTGTCCTCCCCCAAGAGCGCCGCGTACGGAATGGCGGCGTATGACAGCGCACTCGCCCTGTTTTACGACGACTGCTACCAGGACGCCGCAACGCTATTCCGGAAGCTGCTCGGCAAGCGCGCGGCTTTGGAGGGATACGACCGGCGTCGTTGCGCCATATGGCTGCGACAGGCGGAGGCGGCTGCAGGTTACCACGCAGCGAACGCCAAACGTGGAATACCCGAGGAAGCGATTTATTACAAGCACATCGTCCCCCTGCACGGATATTTTCCGTCCATTCCGCATATAAGCCATCTCTGCGGTGCGTCCGCTCTTGCAACCTGCCTTCGAGCAATGAAGGACCCTTCCAGCTTGTCCTTCCTATCGAGTCATCTAAGGATATCCGGCGAGGGTAGCCGCCTCAAGGACGTTCTCAACGCCATTGGAAAATTCGGATTGATCGGCGGAATGATCACCGCCGACGACAAATCGCTCATCCTTCTTCCCAAGCCGATTATCGCCTGGGCGGAGCGCGACCATTTCGTAGCCGTTACGAAAGCGGATAAAGACGGGTTAACTCTCACCTGTTCCGAATGCGGCCCTTGGCCTGGCGGTGAATATCGGCTGACCTGGAGTCAGTGGAGGGCGATGGAGACCGGAACGTATATCGCCGTTTACAAAAAAGGAGGCTTTGCGGACAAACTTTACTCGACGCTCTTTTCAAAATCCGCTAAGACGGCGCTCCTGCGGGGTACGGATATCGCCTCGGCGGGAAACACAATAGGTGTCGGAGCCGAAACCGTGAATCTTATGCGTATTGTTGAGGCGTTGAACGGTCATGTAATTCAAACATTCCCATTAGGCTCCGGAGGATGCGGATTGAAGCCCAATGGATTGCATAAGCCTCCGCAGATATGCCCCGCACCCATGGACCCTCCGACATGCGGATGCCCGAACAAGGGGGGAGTGAAACATCCGTTCTATGCCCCATCCTACGGCGATCCGGTTAACCTAGCCACCGGGGAGGAGGAGTATTCGCCAGCTCCCGACCTCGTAATCTACAATCCGCACGGAAACACTATCGTTTGGTCGCGAATATACGATAGTCTACGCGGACCCGACCCCATGTACGAATCTGATGATTTTGGGATTGGATGGTCCGACCCGTACAATATCGGGGTATATGATCCCACCCCAACTCTAAACACACAACTGACCCTGGGACAAAGCGGCTCTTTCCTCTCAAGTGGTCATGACGCACCGGCGAGCGGCCTGACATGGGACATCGTACAGGGCGGTACCACCATAGCCACCTCTGCGGCAGCCAACGGCTGGTCCGTAAGCGAAACCATGCAGCAATCAGGCGTGCAGTTTACGATCACACCCCCGTCGAACGCTCCGGTCGGGACCGAATTTGAAGTTCGTTATGAAATTTCCGGCTATCCCTATCCATTCTCCGGCTTTTTCGATACCCTCGCCACATCAACTATTCCCCAAGGGGCGCAGGCGGAGATCCAATCGAACGGATCGGATTCACCCGGTAACGGATTGTCGTGGGATATACTTTTGAATGGTTCCACGGTCGCCACCTCCGCCAATCCTAATGGATGGACGGTGACGGTGGATGAGTATAATGTCAATATGCTCTGGGTCACCCCGCCTGCAGGGACTCCTATAGGCCCGGGATACGAGGCGAGGACTAAAATTTCCTATTATCCTGTCAAGTCCGCCACATTCACCGTCATCGCCAATCGCTTTATTCCTCAAACGGGGACCAAGTATGTTGTCTTCCCGAACGGCTCCCGCGTCTCTTTCTCCGCGAGCGGTATTCCAACTTCCGCCAACCCCCGTGTGAGTTGCCAGGTGGAGGCCGGCGTCCCCATGCTCGTGGAATGGGACTGGAGCGCGTCAAACGCATTCGGATATTTCACTCTCACCTTCCCTGACAGGAGCAAATGGATCACCACCCCTCTTGACAAGGCGAGTGCGATTACGCAAAACGGCACGTTAATCGGCTGGTCCGTATGGTTTTCGCTTTCGCAAATCATCAATCGAAATGGCAACGCATTGGATTTCAACTATGGTGCAATGATGGGCGCTGATGGTTTCCCGGTTTTATCGTCCATATTGGATGACGTATCGGGAAAAACATTAATGTCATTTGTCAGAGCGCCCGATGGTTCCTTGCAATCAGTAACGGATGCATATGGAAGAAGCGTTTATTATCATATTGGAAGCTATAACACCGTAAACGTTTCTCCTCCTTACAATCAATCCTATAATGAATTGGATCAAGTATCCATGATCGTTACAACTGGAACCGTGAATCCCCCAAGCCGTTACGCATACGGATACCAGGATGTCTCCAATCTGGAAAATCAGGAGGAGGTGCCCTTCCTGCACACCATCGCGACTCCCTCCCCGACGGGAAAGGGAACTTCGACGGCGACGATAAACTACGATCCCAACACGGATTATGTTTCTAGCGTGGTGGACGCGAACGGAAATCAGCGCGTGTACGCCTCGGTTGACAATAATCATACCAGCGTAACGGTGGAGAGCTCGACAGGCGCCCAAGTATTTGGATACATAGCCGCCTACGACAATAACATGAACGAGACGGGAATTGTGAATGCGAACGGGGCGACTATCGTTACACGGGTGTTCTCCGATCCGAACGATCCTTTCCGTCCCTCCTCCGAGAAGGACGGGAACAACAACACGACCACATTCACATGGGACAAATACGGAAATTTGCTGACCGAAACGTTGCCGAATGGTTTGCTGATCACCGACACCTGGAGTTACGCCAACTTCGCGCTCGGCGAACTCACGGAAACCCAAACCGGCGGGCTGATTCCCACGACATACGCTTACTATGAGCCGATAGGGTTGGTATCCTCCCTATCGACCCCCGAGCCGGGTCATTCCGGCGACGGCGCCACGGTGACCACCTCTTACACATATGACTCTCTTGGAAACCTGCTGACCGAGACGGATCCCGGAAACAACACGGCAAATCAGATCGTTACAACATATAATTACACGACTGATGGCGGATACAATCAGCCGGACGCGTTGGGTCAGGCTCTGACCGTGACGGACAATCTGGGGGAGACGACCCATTACCGGTATGACTCGCAGGGAAATCGAATCTCCGCGACGGACGCGCTCGGAAACGAGACTGACACATCCTACGACATTGCGAACAATCCATTGCAAATCACCTACCCGGCGACAGGTCAGACGGGGAACGGGCATGCAACTTCCGTGTATTCATGGCTCTATCCGGGCGGTCCTTTGACAAGCGTAACTCAGTACGACGAGAGCGGCGCGCAGGTTCGTCAAACCGTTTATGCATACGGCGCCGAGGGGGAGGTTCTCTCTCGGAGCGGCGACGGGGAGACGGTGAGCTACGTCTACGATCCGATGTATCGCCCGATCTCCCTTGCGGACGGGAACAACCACACCACCACCTTCGCCTACAACTCATCGGGCGGGGTG
>Ga0078972_1004844_pt1 | contig 35673 bp, 28 predicted proteins | sample YelNatPaOPGAMG01_FD_67568 | JGI IMG/M metagenome (GOLD analysis project Ga0078972, IMG submission 67568) | Hot spring thermophilic microbial communities from Obsidian Pool, Yellowstone National Park, USA - OP-RAMG-01 (SPADES assembly) (version 2) | ecosystem: Environmental > Aquatic > Thermal...
CTTCAATTTCAAACGTCTGAGAGTGAGCGAGCAAAAGTTGTTCACTGGGATGATCGAAACCGATGGAGTAGCCTTGTGTGTACACTATCGGCGGTTGAAGAAAGATCGGCCAGTCCCTCCCTCGGCTGCGCCCGTGACGAAGGATGAAGAAAACAAAGAGGAGGATCCTGCAATGCAGGAGGTGGAGGATAACGACTTTGTTGTTGACGAGGCGAAGCATGAAGAAAAGAAGGAGGTGGGTCCTGCGACGCAAAAAGTGCATGAGAACGACTTTGTCGTTGACGTGACGAAGCATGAAGAAAAGAAGGAGGCGGATTCTGCGACGCAGGAGATGGAGGATAACCACATTGTCGTTAGCGCGGCGAAGCATGAAGAAAAGAAGGAGGCGGATCTTGCGACCCAGAAAGTGCAAGATAACGACTTTGTCCTTGGCGCGGACCCCGGGAATACGAATATCATAACCATCGCAGCACCGAAGCGTACGGAAGATGGGACTGACGGTAACTTACGTCAGAAAGATATGCGTCTTTTGAGATTCTCGAGAGCGAGGTACTATCGAGAATCGGGAATCATGAATGCAAGGAAGAAAATCGAGGCATGGAGAGCAGGAATGAAGGATCACCTGGAAGCTTTGAGCGAGGTGACGAGCCGCGGAGCGGACTTTCGAGCTTTTCGGGAATGCATGGAAGTTCGCGTTGCGCATTGGGATGCGCTGTGGGAGGAGTACACCAAGCCCCGGTGGGCTCGGTTGCGAATGAATCTCTACTGTGAAAAGCAGCGGGCGTTCGCGAATTTTTTCAATCAATTGAGCGCCCTCGAGTAGAATGAAAGTCAGAGGCTCGTAGTAACGTATGGGGCAGGGCGCTGGGCGCCCAAGAACGGCACTACGCCAGCTCCAACGACGAGGGTGTACAAGGAGTGCGCAAGGCGTTTCGTTACGATACCTGTAGACGAGTTCCGAACGTCCTATACACACCACGAGCTGGGGTGCACACTTCAGAGGGTCGAAATGGAAAAGTGCCAGAGGAGCCCTGAGGAAATAGCAAAGTACAGACCGCTGATGGAGGAGCAAATGGAAACGAGGGCGAAAGTGCGAGGGCTGCTTGCATTAGTGTGTACAACCAATGATGGCAAGAAACGTACGGAATTTGTTAACAGAGACTTTAATGCCGCAATCAATATAAGGAGATGTGCGGTGCTGGAGAAGAGACCTCCAGAGTTGACGAGAGACAACTTCATTGGACAACCTCTAAAAGTTGAAATATATGAGACAGGGTTGGAAGCAATAGTAGGTGGCCGGTCCAAAAGGGCTGGGAGGCGTCTACGCCACAGATGGCGACTTCTTGTCTAGGGCGGGTCACTCGCCACTACTGTACACGCCCGACGTCGTTCGACTTTCGAACGGCGCTGTTGGTGTGCGGTGTCAGCGCCGTCCATTTGTTTTATTCTTCTCAAGGCGCTTCCACTGCGGTTTGTGGTCTTTTGACGATGTTCTTGGGTATGAAGCTGAAAAGATGACTCCCCGCCCCCATGAAGTGTCTAGTTGACGAGCAAGGGGACGTTCGGCCCTGCTTCCCAGGAGAAGCGACGGAAAAGGACTTGCCAGCTCTTGCCCATAATCGAGTGGACGGGGAAAGTTGCCGTCTGTGAGAGAGCCGAAGGTGCTTGCTTTCGGCAACACCTGCTGCGACGTGAGCGAGCACTTTGGTCGGGGTACTCTTGTAACTGGCTGGGGTGCCAATACGTGCAAGTGCCTTTCAGATCGCCACCAGAAGTGCACTAAACGGATCCAAACCTCAGCACCTCCACTTTAACGCTTTTGTGGGCCCATGAGCACTCCGACGACGCAAGGGATCGTGACCGCGTCGCGCTTTGCCCAGAGAGGCCCGTGGCAGGGAAGGCTGTAGAAATCTTGCCGTTGTCGAGCTGCATACGATAGTGAACGTTCGTCAAATCGCACACATCCCTCGCCGATGCAGTGAAGGTTGCCATGAACCTGTTGAAACGCATGCATATCGTCGAACCTGGGAATGATGGAAACATTTACGCATTCTGACACCTCTTGGGTTAGTGCGCATCGTACTCTTCGCACCATGAGCTAATCTGGCGCCAGAACTGACCTGGGTTCCGTGAATTCCTTTCGAATGGACCATCTCGCTGCAAGTAAAGTTAGAATGCAAGCTTCCGCTCTGTCGTCTATGGAAGTCACCGATCCCCACGGTTTGTAGAATGAATCAGATTCTATTTGGAACCGCGGTGGAAAAGCCTCCACTCCCTTTGCACTGACGAGCTTTAAGTAGCATTAGACGCCGCACGGGAAATTCTTCAAAGGTGCACAAGAACGAGTCCTCTGCATAATTCGCACGCGAGCTTGATTGGGCATTGGTAGACGCGTGTCCTAGCACGCATAGAACGAAGATGACAGACTACTGCTTGCGGCCCCCAAATTGGCGGCATTGTTATGTGTTTCAGTGGACCAAACAGGTAGCTGCACTTCTCGAGCGTGACTTCAGCTCAGGCACGATTGAAGAGACGAGATCGACCGGATCGCAGTCGCAATTCGGAATCGCTCTCCTCCTGACTACGCAGGGATGCACTAAATACTGGTAATACGCGGAAGCAAGCTTCGAGCTGACCCTTGCTATGGTCTGCCTGAGCCTTCCAGTCCACTTGCGGGACCGGTAGCGGCACATCCAGCGCCATCGAAGGCGTCTCTCATAAACGCGATTCCTGGAAACTTGCCAAATCCAGCCATTGTTTCTGAGAAGAATACAGTTCCAGGGCTCATGGTCGAGTCCGCAAGTATCCGCATCAAGGGCGAGATCCTTGGAACAAGAACTGTCAGCCGGCATCTATCCGGACGAGGCCGTCTCGTTGCATGAATCCCATGTCATAAAAATATAAATAGAGCATATAACCTGTGGATCACCAAAGCAAATCTAAGCACAACTAGCGTCACATAGCCGCACATACGCAACGCAGCTGCTCTGGCGCTTCTGTCGCGTCGAACACGTTACGATGCAGTGCGAAAACGGCACGCTTCTGAGCTACATCAAGGTCCAGGTATTTTGTACCAAGCGGTTCTATGAACCCCAGGCAAAACAATAATCTCCTATGCGCAACGGAGCCCGCGATTTCCCGATGTGCATGCCGTGCGATGTTGCTCTTGTGTGAAAAAGCGGAGCGCCTGCTGCCCTGTGAGTTTGCCATTCGCCCTGTCTCCGCGTCCAGAAGGCATCATGGCCAGAATACGCTGCCGACAAGTTCAGCCTTAAAAAAGTTGCCGTCCAGGCTCTAGGTTAACGCACGAAAACCCCCCGTACAGCATTCATGGCATGGGAGCCGCGCCCTTGCGGAAAACCTGAACTCGGCGGAAAGCGATTGTGCCCGGGCGGCCGGATGCTGCCACGACAAAATGTAGACGTTGCAGTATACGATTTCGGCGGAGCTTTTCCTCTTTTTCCTTGTTACTCAGAGAAATCCCACTGGACTTTTTTGGTGACGCATCCACACCAGAGTATTGGTATGAGTCTGTCTCCCCGGCATCAGAAAGGCGGTCTGAGTTGCGCGCAGTACCATTTTGATGTGTCGGTTCCGAACTCATATCGATCAGATCTGTCTCGACACTGTCCACCATCATCAGACGATAGACAATGACCCGCTGCTTCGCTCCAATACGATGCGCTCTGCTTATGATCTGATGCTCTTGGGAGCGATTCCAAACAGGTTCCATGATGATCATGCGTGTTACAAAGCTGAGGTCGAGTCCCAGTGCGCCTTTTTCATCCATCAGGAGGATCCAAGTGTGCGGATCGTAGATGAACCGGTCGATCTGAGCGCGTCGCTCTGTTGGACTCAAGCGCGAGCAATAGTATGCAAAGTCAAAATTTCCTTGACACAAATGGTAGTGAATGACGTCGAAATGATGAGCAAAGTTTGAGTAAATGATCACTTTTTCCCGCTTGCCGTGCGCAACACAACTCTGTCTGCTGTTGCCTCCTTGATCAGAACAGGGAGCGCCCTCCCGGCTCGCTGTGTATGTCGCGCTGGACCACTCTCCGAGAAGCTGCAGCATGCGGGCGATCTTACTCGTCATTTTTCGATCCCACCTGGGAACCCAGGCCTCTTGAGTGAAGCTGGGCTGCATTTCGATCAAATCGACCGGCTCCTGGCGGCGACCGAGCACATACTTGCGGCCACATATGTTGCACGCATACCTATTCGTAGCCGCACAGTCAAGGCACTGGATATGAGCACACGGCGTAACGATTGGCATGAGGGAGCCAATGCGACCACAGGATTCGCAAATACAGCCTTGGGCATATACAGGGTCGCGAAGCACGCGCTCAATATGACGTAGTCTATCTTCTATGTAATCGACTGGTGACAGTGCCGCGGCAATGTCGGCGCCGGCGTCGCCGAGCGCTGGAGGCCCACCACGGTGTTCTGTAGGAGATTCTGCGGAGGGCAAAGGTTGTGCGCAGCGTTGTGCGAAAGGTCCCGTCTCTATGCCCGTAGACTCGAATGCTTGCATGGGGTAGCGCAGCGCTTCGACCGCCGTCGATTGGGTCTCCGTCTGTGCAAGCTCTGGATCCAGGTAGCCTGCTGCCAAGCTCGGGCTCAGCGACCAGAGGCACCGCCGCACTGGGGCAGCAGGAGCGGCGTCCAAAGCGTTCCACGCAGAGTGATCATGCTTCATCGGGACCTGGGCTCTTCTCCGCTTGCAATCGGATGATTGGGCTAGAGTGGAGCTTCCGGTGCTCACAGCTCGATCCATTCCGTTTTCGAAATCAGCAATTGCGTCCCCGCTACAGGGGCTCCACCAGTCTTGATTCGCCTCAGGTACGTGGCGCTTTGCACCGCAACGAAAGCCCAACGATGGGCTCGTATTGTCCTTTGCAGCCTGCATAGATTGTCTTAAGGTGCGAAGAAGCTCTTCGAGTTCCTCTCTAATAACTTCAAATTTCATATGGCCTGTCACGCAACAACAGAGCCTTAGGTTCTGCAGTACAACTCGCGCGGATTTTCTGTTTTCGGGATTCAAAAGCGATTCCCGATGATTCTCGTCGAAAAAGTCAGCTAGGAACAAATTACGCTTGACTACGGACACAAGCGCATTATAGGCATCCGCCTCCTCTTTGGTGAAAGAAAGCATTTCATCGCGTACTTCCAGATGAGGTATGTCCTGAACCTCTTCCTTCGTGGACCGGATCATGATATGGTCTAGAGTTTGCTGTAGGATATGAATGCCCTCGTAGCCTAGTGCGCGCTCCAGCGGTCGCTGAACGCACTGCTGGAAGGCCGCACGGCGCGCCCATACGAACGGTTCCAGTCCAAGAAAGGAAAAAAGTGGGTACAGGTGATGCACCTCTGCAATTCCACTCTTGGTAGTTGGAGTTGGAGTTCCAGTCATGATCCATCGCCGCTCTGCTGGTACCATGAGGCAGCAGCGCTGCAGACTGGTCCATGAAAGCGAGCCCAGTGAGTGCCCCTCGTCGATAATCATACGTAGCCAATAAACCCGATTCAAAATGCTCAGCCCATGAACCAGTGAGCTATACTCGCTGCGAAGTTCGTTCAATGATATGAAGACGACATCGTAGTCGGCGATTTCCCGCACCACTGCATTTCGAATCTGGCTGAAGAGGCAGTAGCGGAGCTCATGTGGTGCTCGCACGAGACGACGTATCTGAACCGTCCAATGAGGTATCAGGTTCTCGGGTAATGCTACAAGTGTCGTTGGAACGCAGACAATAAGGTGATAGTCGAAAGCACACTCTATTTCTGGTACGCGCCTGCTCTTGCACCGTCTCCGAAATGGCATCGCAAACGGCTCTATCGCTGCGCTGGGTCCCTGCGCGTACTCTGATGGCTCCATGAGCAGCGTACCGTCCGCGCCCTGGTTTCCAGTGTGTTCATTCGCCAGCGCGCACAGACCCGCGCATTCCAGGATTGTGCTCCGCGAGGCTCCCCTGCACAAGCGAGCACCCGCAGCGGAGGCAGCGGGAATGCCCTCCGATGCGAGACGGAGAAAACCGCTCGGTCCCTGCAGATATTTTCCGCTAACAATGAAGAACCAAAGTTTTTCGCGTCCCGGCTGCACGTATAACATTTCCGATGGCGGCAATACGCAAGTCTTTGCTGTGTATGGGTTTTGCTGGACCACGAGGCGCAGATAAGCTCCTATAGCGCCCTTAGTGGCAACGCTTCCGACGATCGATGACAGCACACCTTCGTGGCATTGTAGCCAGTTGCCCAAAAACCGCAGCAGTTCCGGTACCTGTCCCGTACAGCATCCGTTGATGTGGTTGTGAAACATATCTGAATACTCCTCCAGCCGACTGCGCACTGCTCCAACATCCTGTGTGAATTCATCCAAACTTGCTCTGCTCAGCCTCGCTCGGGCTTTGTCAATAACCTGGTCCAGGAATTGTAGTGTTTGCTTACAAATAAAGACAGCCAAATCGATTTCCGAGGAGCCGAAGTACTCAACGTCTACGGAAAACAATGGAATGGCGGGAATTGTACTGCGTGTACGTGCGATTAGCGCAAGTGCAGTTACGGTTTTGCCCAGACCAGGCTCATCACAGAGCAACCCTCCGCGACAATCATAGCAGGTGCTTTGATTGCGCTCCAGACGCCGATGCATCCAGTTGAAATAGAGATCTCCGACCAAATGCTGAAGAAGAGGGTTTTTCCACTGGGGTAGTGGCGCTACTGGCCCGCATCGGTGCTCTCGATGACGCTCGCGCGAGAGCATCCACAAGACAGCTGCCTGCTGGTGCTTAAACAGCTCCACATTCAGCTCGGGTACGATCGGGTTCGTTAGGCAGCGGAACCAACTCGACAGCTGACCAAGCGCCAAAATCGTTGGGCTATCTGTGTGCTGAAATATCTGCACTAGCACATTTTCCGGCAGAGTTTGTAACGAGGAGCACTGCGTATACGCTGACGCATAGAAGTTCTCGAGGTGCTGCATCGCTCTGTGCTTCAAATGCAGGAAAGCTTTGAGTTTCGATGGTAAAACGCGGATAACTTGCGCCAAGCGAAAACGCTTGGGCGTCGCAGAGTGCCTGTTATCTCTCGCGTCGCACGCTGTGCATGGATAAACGCCGCAGCTGGGAATTCGAGGCGACGGCTCCAGGGTGCTGCCGAAGAGACGCTCCATCAGGAGGTGACGTGCAAGCCATAGAAAAGAATCATGTGTTGCGGATCGCTTACCTGGTATCAATCCAATGGTTGCATTTTCTGGTGGCTCTTTCTTCAGATGCGGCGTTAGAGAAACCACGAACCAGATCTGGCGATCGATTTCCTGCTTGACACATTCTAGCACTTCAAAATCAAGAAACTGCTGCAGCGTGCGCAAGTATCCAGCGACTTGTCCACTGAGCAGCAGAGAATAGCCATCAATGCTGACGTGCGTACCCTGATCTTGCTGCACAGATCTCTCTACTAATCTGACGCTGGCGATTTCCGGTTTTGTAACATTCAGCGGGCGCACGTCCCGGGCTATGATTCGGAGCCTGGCTTGATCCGCAGCGTGGACATTGCTGTCATCTGAAACTATAGATAGGCGAGCAGCACTATGCGATTTCTCCCTGCATGGCTGCATGTCAATAAATTCGGGTACTTTCCCATTAAGGTCGACGCTAACGTCGTTACCGGGGGCGCAGCCGCTGCCGTTGAGAAACCGCGCACCACAACCAAGTGGCATAGATCCTCTTTCGGTGTTATGCCCGGCGAGTCCGAGAGTTTTCACGAAAGGAGGCAACCTGGTGGCCGTTTCGGAGACGCCGCCGTGCACTTTTTCGACCGGATACAGCACAACCTTATTCCCAAGCTTTGATGCTGTTGTCCAGTCTACACAAAAGAGGTCCTAAGCGAGTGCGTCGTTCGTGGTTGATGGCAATTTTGCGGACGAAAACTACGGCTCCCGCAACTCACATTAAATTATGGTCGCTCAACTCTGTGGTTTTGCGAGAGCTCCTACTGGCTGAGACCAAATCCAAAACAGGTGCTCCAGAGGTGCTGAACAGGAACGCTTACGATTGCATACCTCGACACAGCCCAACGTTTATCAAGGGTACTGTGAAACGCCGAAGCGACTAACGCAAACCTTCCTGACTTTCGGTCACGATCTTCGCACCGCAGCAAGCTCTGAAACCAACTATCTTTCACACAGGATCAGTCCGAGACTTAAACAGATAACCCAGCCTAAGATTGTTCGCAGGCAGCTCACGCCCAGGCGCAACAGTCTAGGTTTGGAGCACCTTAATTATGTTCCACCCCATATGGATGCTATTGAATGCTTTTTCGCAGTTTACGGGAGATTTGTTCGAAGCGCGTTCATTGGAAGAAATAGGAAATCTAAAGGAAATGTTTGGACATGGAAGTGGGGGATTCCGGAGTGCCGTCATTGCCGCCTACTGCTGGTAAACAACGAAAAAATCCTCTTCTCGCCGATCATCAATAGCAGATGAGCCAGTAAAGAAGAAGAAGGGGAGATCGGAGAAAAAGCTTTTCGCGCGACGGGGCGATGACGAGACTTTAGTGGCGCCGAGGGCGCGAGTTCTAGCAATCTAAGCACTGATGGGTTCAACCATCAGCAGGTAACACATGGAGTTCATGAACTGAGATTTCAACACCGCCATCAATAAAAGACGGTGTGCCGTGCCGAAGACGAAACCCGAGGAGCTGACGCGAGCCAACTTCGGGGGATGGCCTCTCAGGCTCCAAGCGGACAAAGGGAAGCTGAAGCCGATAGTTGGGGGCAGGTCGAATACAAGCTGGGAAGCGTCTGCGAGAGGGTAGATACATGTACCCTCCATGGTCGTTGGACATTTTTCGTTCCACGAAGCATTACAGGGCAATTAGCTCTGCAACGATTTTGCGATTGGTGACTCAAGTCCATGTCCAAGACTCTTTCCCGATGGAACTGAGGGGACGGGAGCCTTTTGGAGCATATCCCCTCGGATGAATCATACTGTTGTCGAAGGCAGGTTCGTCGATGACCGCAAAGAGCGGAGGATAATTTTTTTCGAGAAAATCGATTCTCTGACGTCAGACGTTCAGTGAACTTTGGACACGAGCCCATGAACTAGTCCTGAGGCTCGACATCGAGTTTTCTCTTTGTCGATCCTGCACCGCGGATCGCTGCGCCCATCACATGCCTCGAACGGAAAGATCGTGAAATTGAAGAATACGTGATTGAGTCATCGTATATGTAAGTAAAGGAGAAGAGTCGGAGCATGTATTTATGCATAAAACAACGATATCCGTTATTTTTTGAGCACTGGTTCGGGAGCGTCGCGAATCATTTACATCACAGAGATGTAGCGGATTCCAGCGGGAAAGCGCCACTGGAGCCAAATCGAAAGCCTACTGGTATTTCTAAAATCATCTATGAAAGTAATAAACCCTCAATATTGCACTAAGAATATCGAGCCTGAACAACGAGAAACAACTCGGAAGAAACCTATTTGCAGGAACGGAGCGAGCAGTCCAGCGTTCCATTTCAGTGCGACACGCGGCAGGAGCGTGTATTCCAGACTCGCGGCCCTAGCATCTGCGATGCACCCGCCAGCGTCGAGCCGACAGAGGCAGCAGGCTCGCAGAGCGTATGCTCGACATTAATCATGGTCATACATACCCATAACTGCCAAGAGTGATCGGCGTCTCTCGAGGGTGCGAGATCTTGTATAAACATGTATGTATAGAAACTTTATATCCCTGCGGAGTGGCTGGCGAGGCACGCACGCGACCGGAGGTGCGCGGCACCATTCACCGCCGTGCGCGCGTTCCAATACGCATTTGTGAGGAAGTGCTTGAACTCATACGGAAAAACTCGTGGGAATAGTGACGCAGAGACGTAACTCGCGCACCAGGAGCGCTTTGTCACACTGTTAATTAGGGATTCTTAGAAGTTTCCTTAGAAGTATCGAGGGTTATCACTCAGAGACATTGGTTTTTGCGGTTAACGTAACTAGTTCGTCTGGTTGACAGCGACAGTGCTCTGTTCCGTGAAAGCCGAGGTCTTTGTGCGAATGGCGTGTTTGCGAGTCGCATTCACTCCTTCGGGGGCTGTACCTTCAGAGAAGTTTTTGATTAGGAGGAGGAACTGCACCAGTGTTCGGCGAGCGAGGTCAGGAACGAGCTTTGCAACGCTTCCGCGCTGTCACGTCGTACAACGTTCTGCTGAAGAACCTCGGAGTCACGCCCTCTGCACTGTGCTAGAGCGAAAACGTGCTTCTTTGCCGTTTAACCCGAAAGTGTGGACGCAAGGATCCGCATCTGGGACTGAGAGCCCGTTAGCAAGTTTATGTGGTGGAGGATACGGCGGCAACAGTGGCCACAGCGGCGGCGGCGGTGGTAGCGACGGCGGCCGAGGTCGTAACGAAAGACCAGACGGGAACGACGAGAATGGACCACTCTCGCTTCTGACGCAACTGGGGGCCTTGCTCTTCTGTATCTGGCGAAGACTAGGTGACACAAACCCGGAATGTCTCCGTGCTTCTCTGTTCGGGACGGTACTACTGGCGACGCAATTCAATGAAAATCCGCATACGAGGAGGCACGTTGCGGGCTCCGTCGTAGATGCAGCAGCCTTTGTTGGCGACTCGCAACGACCCGTTGTTATTTTGTTGTCGTGGCTCGGTGCACAGCAGCGACATATGGTGAAATACGCAGAGTGGTACAGAGACCGTGGCTACGATGTGATCACGTTGTTTAATGGTCTCCAGACGGCGTTGATTCCGGCCTTCTCGCGACGACAAGCACTGCGCGTGCTACATTTAATGGACGAAATCCCTGAAAATAGACCGATAGTGGTCCATTCGTTTTCTATTGGCACAGGAATCTACGGCTATATGCTAGACATCATTCAGCGGGGCCAGTACGTCACAGAGGATATGGGTCGAAAACTCCAGCGGCAGATCCGAGGAGTGATATTCGATTCGGGACCAGGACACATGCAGGCGAGTTCTCTAGCCCAAGGTCTCTATGCAGCCTGTCCAAAAGTGGGGTACCGTGTCTGGAATGCTGTTGCGGAAGCTCTGTTTCGATTTCTGAATGTTGCTGAGGGTTTCCGGGCAGCGGAACACGCCCTGCAAAACGTGCAACTCCCATCCGTTCCGCAACTCTACCTCTACAGCCTCGATGACAGCATTGTGAAAGACCTTGACAAGAGCGTGCGTGAGTACATCGATGCTCAGAGACGTCGGGGGCTGGAGGTCTACCAAAAAGTTTGGGAACAGAGCCAACATGCCACACATTTCAAAGTGCATCCCGAAGAGTACAAGGCACAAGTGGAGAGCTTTTTGAAGCGAGCTTTGAGTGATGTTGAGGTCGGCATGCGCGGCATGCTCGACAAACTGCATGAGGCGACCGGCGATTCCGAGTCGAAGGCTAACCCGACTTCGATAACAGCAGCACCAGCAGCAGCACAATGAAGATTGCTGCAAATCCAGAGACAACAGGGCAATATCTCCGACCAGATTACTCGGCCACGTTGCAGAATGCGACTAGGGCGATCCTCCGCGACGTTTCTGCATGGACGAGCGTTTCTTCTGTACTTTTAATGCGCCCCGAATCTTTCTGGATACATCGATATTAGGTTCGAGTCCAGTTGGGATGCGCAGGGTCTGCAAGCTCATCGGAGCGAAAAAGTTTCGCAGCTGTAGGGTAAATGGATATCCAGTCACAAACGCCTCCCAGCCGTTCTTGGCGGGCCCCCTGCAATCGCCCTCAGCTTCTCCTTTTGCGCTTCGAGCCTGAGAGGCTGCCCAACAGAGTTGGCTCGCGTGGGCTGGTCGGGTCTCGGCTTCGCCGTGCATCGTCTGATATTCATGGCGGCATTGAAGTCCCGGTTCACAAACTCGTTGCGTTTCTTCAAGCCAGTTGAACACAGTAGTGGCAGAATTCCTCGAACTCGTACCCTCTGTCCCACTACAGTCTCGTCACCTTCTTCATCTTCGTCACATGCTCTTCTTCGCTGCGAGGTTGGCGAGAAGAGGATTTTTTCCTTTTTTTGTTGAACTCGGGGACAACGGAACTCCGGGACCCCCAATTTCCACGTCCAAACCATTTTGTAGATTTTCGATTTCTGAAAAAGAACGCCTTTCCAGCGAATCTGCTATAAACCTCGAAAAAGCATTTGATTACAACCACCTAGGGCCGGAACACAATGTAGGTGAAAGATTATGAAACGTATACAAGCACGCTGGAGTCTTCGTTCCACTGGCACGGACAAGTCGTTTATCACTAGGTAGGGATAACCCGTGGATCAAATGTCCATCAAGGTCTGGCGCCATCGCAAAGGAGCTGCCAGCATCCTCTGCCGTTTCCTCGTTGGGGGGTCAGCACTAGGCATCGTTTCTTTTGCGTTCCATCGCAATTCTAGGATGCCACTTTTGCTTTTATGGCCGTCACATCCATTCTGATCCTCAAAGCCTCCACATAACATGAAACCGACGCAGGCGCAGTGCACGTGGCATCTCATCATGCTCGGTAACGTACACAAACCGAAGATTCGCTCCAATCATGCATCAAGGGAACAGAGTACCAGGAAAGTTGCAGGCGTCACAGCTACCGGAAAGCTGGCAGCGCCCCCCATGACGGAATCACTAGCAGTAGCATCCTTGAGGATGCTGCAGAAGGCGTTTCAAATATTGCTCCGCGGAGGCCTTGCCTTCAATGATGATAATGCAATCCGGCAAGTCAGTGAAGGGGCAACTCAAGCCTCCACGAAAAGAACCAAGGCCGCAAAAAGTTTGCATATAGCATTCCAACCGTACCAAGGCAAAAGCTGATAGGCAGCCAGGTATAACTTTTCATCACTGTTCGAATACTCTGTTAAATTGTCCAAAAAATCACCGGCACAGGCCCGCGGCAAACGAAAAATCAGTGTAAACGGTAACGGTCTACCCGCACCGGGATAAAACCAGCCGTTGAGAAGCACATCAACGAGAAACCATACCTGCAGTATGCGCGCGGGTGAAACTTGGAAGATTTCCGTTTGTTGCACCTTTGAGAACCACCTAGGAACTTGTCTGGAGCGAATCGAACGGGCGACTTTTGCACCTAAACTTGACCCCAAGAAAACTGGAATCATGGCTTGGAGGTTAACGAACAGTGCCTCCGGGCGCGAAGGCTCTCCACTCCAAAGCAACAGCGTGATCAACAGGCGCAAGCCCAAATAGTATATAACTGGGCCCGTAAACCAGCATGGTATGATATTTGTATCCCGTATCAACCAAAAAGTGGAGCGTTTCCACTGAAAAATTCGAAAAATCCACAGCATGAGCGGATTGAAATTGAGTCGCTCCAGGAGTCGCAGTCGTTCCGAGTGTCTCGCTGCAAGACGCGGCAGCGCACCGCACTGCGTACGGAAGATGCTGCCTCTGCTAGCGGACTCGTTCCAAGGCTCAGCCGAACCCGCCCCAGGTGAATAATTGTCCATGAGGGGCGCGCGCTTCCCGTTGGAAACGCTCGTAGCAATAGGTTCAACATTCGCGGCATGTGCAGACACATCCGGAGGCGTTTTTTCGAGAGGTACATCCTGGGCCTCGCCGATACTGGCCCGCTCGTTGCCGCTTTCGCAGTCGATCCAGCAGACGAGACTCCAGAGCTCTGTGCAGCAAGCGGCACCAACGCTGCATGCCAGTGCCGTGGCTACATCGATCGCGACAAGCTTCACACAAGAGGAGGGAGGACAAAAAATACCAATAAAGAAGAAAAACGCCATTGCAGAATTCTGCAGGATGAGAAACAAAATGAGGAAAGTGCGCGACGCCCATGCTGGAGTGGAGATTCGGGCACATGTCGCATGCATATCAGAATCGCGAGGAGCCTCGATGGTATTCGCAGTGGATACCCCGAAAGCACTTGCAGATTCCAGAGGTTTTGAGGTGTCGGAAACGTGCGAAGCACGCGCAACGGTCGACCCCGGTCGATCAAGACCCCGATGAACCCCGTGCTCGCAGTCGACAGGGATGTGATGGACGCCATCATCAAGCGATGACGCCCTCTGCCGCGAGATGCGGGACCAGTTATGACCCTGTGGAGTGCTCTTGAGTGATCTCGGGGACTCCCGCCGGGCGCCCCGATAATGACTCTGGCCAGCTAAGATGATGACACCGAGGATGAGCATCCAGAGAGAAGCGAGTTCGCCCACGGAGCGCCGTTGTGGTATGTAATGCGCGCAGGCTTGCAACTTGCGGCTCGCTGCCTCATTGCCGCAGGACCACGCGTGCACCACTTGCCGACTCATGACAGGGTCGACTAGGTAAGGGCGCGGATCCTTGTTCGGATCCGTTGGCACGAATCTAACAGAGACCGCCTGAGCCGAGTTACGGTTTCCAGCGGATGCGTTCCGCATAGCGTCGTGCACCTCTGGTAGCTGCGAAATCCGAAACTCGATGTGAGATATGAAATATCGCGACTCTCCCACACTTAGCGGATCTGAGACATAATGAACTAGGAGTTCTGAGCTCGCGTTTTCCCGACGAAATCGATTGGTATCGAAAGGTCCCGTGTTAGCAGGAGATGCTCGCGTGTGCTGGCTTACCGCTGTGGGACTATCCGTTCCACTCATCATCCTTACGCGGTGCACATCGAGCCATATAGGACCCTGGGATAGCACCTCAAAAGAGTTCGCGGTTTTCGAACACTGCAGCGTAAAGCGCGAAGGCTTGAGAAACAGCAGAGCCGGGCCGCTCAGCGCAACACGCTGTTCGCCACAGAACTTTTCCAGAAATCGCAAGCGCCTTTGCTCGAACTTGATTGGTCGACAAACGCCTTCATCTGTACAGAAGTGTCGACAAGAGGTGAGAACGTGTCCAGGACGCACAGTGAGGTGAAGCGGCTGAAGCTTTCCATAGTTTCGTTGATAGGCACGCAATCGAACAACATCGCTGCCACCACAAGGCCTTTTCGGCTGAAGGGAACACAACACAACGAAAGCAAATGTCAGAACCAGATATTTTAAGAAGTGGTTCACTTTATGGGAGGCGTGCATGGTACCGCTGCTCACACAAGTGCCAACACCGCACGCGAAGTTGAAGCAAAATTAAAAACTACCCGCCAAGTTTGTCTGCGCCATCGCGACTGGTTGAAACTGCCTCAGACCCGATGCCAGGGTCCAGACGAATCAACTGCATGGAAGTTCGCCAAGAAACCATCGAAGATCGTCTAACGCATGCAAGGCAAGCGTATCCCAACAGAGGTCCGTAGTTTCAAACTGGATACCTCATCGCGAGTTCTTTTCGGCCAGGGTGGGCATGCTCGCACTGATCGAACTGCGTTACCCGGAAATGCACTCTATCTGCTTCACCCGTGCCAGGTCAAAATGAAACTGGTCCTGCCACCTAGCATGGACGTACAAACTAAAGTTTGGGTCCCTTTTTATCGTCAGTAACAGCAGCGTTTGCGAGATATTTCCGAGACTGCTTCGATTGCTGTCGCTCATGTCCGGCTTTAGAAAAACGCGTGTCTCCTGTTGCCATCCAGATTCGATGTCACCAGTCGACCGATGTTGACAGCAGCCTCAAGACTCGATTTTGGAGCTTCCGGTTGTTGTCGATGCACTTCATGCAAAGCTGGAAGCCGCAATCTATGCTTCGCTTGCGTTGCTCATGGCCTTTGTCCACAGCCTCGGTGCGCCATTCGCAACGTTGACACCTGGTTATTGTCTGCTGTTCCCGCATGTCCACCATAACGTATCGTCTGAAAGGAGTTTTTTCATGCCCGAACGCCTGGCTCACCACTCAGTGCATGCTCTTGACGGGAACAGGAAGCTCGCCTCGGTGCCAAGGTTTATTCCCGCGTCCGACGCCATCTCCGACTACCACTAGCTTCTGTTATGCGATACCCTAGACGAGAAACCTGTCCTCTGTAGAGGCAAACGCATGCTATCGCGTTCGATAGAGGGCGTTTGGCATACAATACTGCCCATGATGAAACAAGTAGCGGAACGCGAATTCCGGCTGGCGAAAGAGCCACGAAATTTCGATCCATGTTCGCTCACTTCGTACGACGCGGGGACGCACTCTCCACTCGAAGCGATCGCTGCAATGCCGGGATTCCTCGTCAAAGACCCCTGTCCATGGAAAGCGAAGAGACGGGAGCGTCCGGGGGCGTATCCCGAGAGGCGCCTCATGCTGCAGTCGCGCGCTTTTCGTCCATGGCCACAAAGAGAGCTGGAATTGTCTTTCGAACGGAATCGATTATTCGGCGGGACAAATTCACTGAACTTTCGACTTGAGCTTGTGCGGAAGTCTTCAAAGGAAGACATCAATTTTTTTCTGTCGTCAACCCAGCGGTGCAGATTGCCGCGTCCAGGACCTTCCTTGAAACAGAAAATCGAAAAACTGGAGAATGCGTGGTTTATGCATGCTGTATGAAATGAAAGGAGAAGAGTGGAGGCTTCTACGCAAGAAGTGGATGATAATATCGGGTAGTTTGCGAACTCATGTACAAGAGCGTCGCGACACATCTTGATTCGGGTGATGTAACAGATTCCAGCAGCTACGCGTCGCAGGAGACACGGACAAAAACGACCGGGCATCCTAAGAATACGCACCAGTCCATACATGCTTGTTGCTCTGCTTGAGATGCCGAGAATCTACATCGAAGAAAAAGTTCGGAGAAAAATCGCAAGGCAGTAACAGATGGAGCAGTTGAGTGTTCTCTCTTCATCGAACTAGGCTCTGGAAAGGGTGCAGCATAGAATGCGCTAAGACCCTCCCGTTCCGATCCAGGGCGGAAGCTGCAGATTCAGTCAAGTACTGTGCTGGGGCCCTGATACAACTCGATCACGAGAGCAGTTCAGTGCGCTAAGCATCTGTGGAACTTTGGCGGAAAAACGCACCATGAAGCAGACGGAGTTGCCCCAATAGTGTGCATCCACGACGATCTTGTGGGTCTAGTCTGCCTGAACTTTTTCATCCGAGTGCGACCTGCAACATTCAATTTCAAGAGGCACATAAAAGCGGGGCAGCCGCGTCGCCGTAGCCGCCCTCGAGACAAAGAAACACCTGCAGCAGAGCACGTCTAGCTCTTGCGAACGGCCTATCAGCGTTTTCGCATCGAAGTAGGTTCTGTCGAGATCAGCTTCCGAACGAAGCCGGTAGCACTATGGACACGGGTGCAGTTTCGAAATTGACATCGTATGCGCATCGCAGAGCAACTCAACCCCATTATCCATCGATCACGATTCATCCAGGTAGTCGACATCCGATGCCTCCCCATCGTCACCGTCCTGGCGCTCTCCCAGGTCCGTTTCGCCGTCTCGCTGGATAAGAGAATCCACATAATCGGATTCTGCAACGAGCTGTGCACGTTTCGCCGCACGCTCTACAGCTTCGCGTTCACGGCGACGGTTCTCCCGCTCCTGGTCCCGTTCGCGACGAGCGGCTTCCAGTTCGGCCGCGCGACGCTGGAAGAGTGTATCCATCATCGCTCGCTGATTCTCGGTCTTCAGATGATCTTTCAAGCTGTACATTCCTCGATATGGTCCACGTTGGTTATAATCACACAGCTCAGAGATGACTGGCTTCAATCGCGCTGCCGGGATCTGTAAGTTCTCCGCCAGGTCCTGAAGGCGCCACCAGAACTGCTCCTCGAAGAGACGGAAAACGCGCGTCGTGACGGACTCACGCCATTCATTTTCATCTTTTGCGTCAACAATAGCCCGGGAGCTGGCGTCCCGCCTGAGTAATCGCGTCTGCAGGCGGTTCTCGATCTGACGCGCGAACTGAGACTCTATTTCCTGCGCCGCTCTCCGTACGCCAATGAATGCCGGACCGGAAACCGGTGTTTCGCCACTAGCTTTGCTTGCGGATCTCGCCATCAGTCCGGAGACGAGTGCCGGTTGCGATTCTGCATCAGGGCGAAGACGTTTCAGCTCTTCTTGGCGCAGGTCAGCGTCAGAGATGGATCGAATTCGCTTACCCGCTTTGCGTACCGTTGTCTGATGCATCGTTGCACGACGGCGGTGCATTGCTCGCAATGCGTCATCCAGACGAGGCTGCAGACCACCGATGCTTAGAACCGTCCCTTCAAGCCGTGCAGGCGCGTATGGATCGCTTGAGTCTATTGAAAAGACTTGCATGTTAGGGTTCTCTTCGTATATCCGAAGATCGTATCTCGTTGGAATTTGGTTCCGTTCAACTGCATCTGATGCGGCCTCTTCCCAACTCTCTGGTACATGTGACCGAAGAACCGGTTCATCGAGGATCACCTGCGCAACAACGTTGCCCGAATTCGGTGCTCGGGCAGCCTCGTGGGAACTGACTGCCCCGTCTTCAAAAGGTTTCAGGGCGGAGCTGACACGTAGGCGCCCGATGACCGTCCCCGTTCCAGGCGGTAGCGCGGTTTTTGCCCCCGTTCCCAGTTCGACAGCAGCCTGCAACTCCCTCTCAGCGCACTTGTCAAGAATCTCGCCGAGAAAGCGAGGCATGCGTAAAACATAGAGACCACGGTCCCGGTTCGTGACGTCCAGGAGCCCCACAGCAGCGGACGTGCCCTCGCCACCGCCGCGGTACGACTGCGCGTACACCGAGCGTTTTCGCCGCCGCCATCGGGAACGGGACCACGTCCGCGACTTGTTGCGCGACGCTCTGCCTCCGCCGAACCGCATGCGTCACGCAAACGACCCGGACGTCTGGGGAGCTGATGCGTACAACACGGTTTCACCTCGTTGACAGTGGTTTCCCGGCAAGCAACGTTATCGCAAGGAGAAGAATTTCCCTCGTCTAGAATCACGACGCGGAGCAATCAGTTCAAGTCCGCCGAAACGTAGCCAAAGCAAGTTCGTTTACCGACAGGTGCGAACGCTATCACAACAGACGAAACAGTGTGTGTTTTAATGACTGGCTTTTCCATTAAGGGCGTCGCCTACGCCTCGAGGCCCAGGGATAAAGATTCCACGATTGTACAGTTTGTTTTCAAATGTATAGATTGTCCATAAAGTACAAGAATGCGCCCGCGCTACGTCGTCATCTATTCCGCCACGCAATCCTATCAGTGACATTTCATTGCTCTCTCACACGAGCAACACAATGGCAGGTAAGAAAAAGTGGTCCAAGGGAAAAACGAAGGAGAAATCCGACCATAAAGTAATATTTGATCCCGAAACGCACGATCGCCTGCTTAAGGAAGCCGCAAAATACAAACTGATTACCACGAGTGTCCTTGTGGAACGTTTGAAAATAAACGGAAGCCTCGCCCGGTCTGCGATTCGAGAGCTCATCGCGAAAGACCTCGTGAAGCCTGTGTCGACACACCAGGCACAGTTGGTCTATACGCGTGCGACGCATGGTGCAGCGGAATGAATGTTTTGGGAAGGAACCTCCGGGAAACGCTCGCTGGTAGGGTCTTTGTGGGTAGGCTCGTTCGGGAGCGCGAGTGCTTACTTTTGCCGACGACAGCGGTTGACGTTGTAGCGTTTCGCTGGATAACCGGTGAGCACACGCGTCTTTGAAACACCCGGTTCACCTTGCGTGTTTCAACGTCGTCGTGTTTTTACGGAGCGTGTCGAGCTTCTTGCAGGGTCTGCGCTACTGCGTCGAGGGTGGTCTCGATAAGCGCTGCGAGTCGCACGTGTTGTGCTGGCGGTGCAACTTCAACGTCTTGTTCTCGTCGTGCCCATTGTTCCAAGTTGTTCGATATGATGGCCACGAACGACGCTGAGAGTCGCTCGCAGCGGTTCGGAAGGTGCCAAACAATGTCGTGCAGGCGAAGCTGGATTCCACACAGTGCCTGAGATGCCGGCTCTAGCTTGAGGATGACCTCAACACGAATATGTTTCGTTATATCAGAAAAGAGTGCACGCACAAGGCCAGCGTGATCATGGGACTCCCGATATTCAACTTCATATGGCTTGGTCCGCTTCCATATGCTAATATTGCGGAGGAGAGCCTGCAGTTCAGTTACTGCACTAGCGACGGCGAATAGGACCCAGCGCAGTTGCCAAAGGGGCCTCCCGGAGATGGCTCGCATCACGCTGAAGTGCTCTCGCTGCTGTGCTGTAAACGATGCGACAACGGCTTGCGCTACACGCTCGATGAGAATCGGCGCTTCCGTTGCCTCGTTTGGAGGCGTCACGCCACACGCCTGAACATTGTTGAGGACGAGTGAACCGCATGCGTCGGAAGGCATTTTCTCTTGGACAAAAGAACATCGAATGTCTACGGTAGACCCGACACGGACACACAGCGTGTCGTTCGAAATAGAAATCGGTCGGCAGGCCGTCAACGACACCAGGATATCAAATGAGTCCTGTTGTTCAGCGAGCATTAACGAGCAGCTCGCTGCATCGCCGAGACGAGCCTTTGCCTGGAGCTCCTGGTGCCGAGTTCGCAAAGCGAGGCATTCGGTTGCGAGCTGGGCCTTGTGTTCAGACAGCCGGTTGAGTTCGTGATGGAGCTGCTCGAGGCGCGAGCGTGTTTCCTGAATTTGAGCATCGCGCTCTTCGACGTGTCGTAAAGTATTCTGGTTGTGGAGGTTTCGCTCATGTACGAGTTTTGGGTCTGTGGAGAGCTGCCCCAGTCCACTGGTGATCGCATCCTCAGTGGCAGCAGAGATCGTGGCGCGCAGGTTCTCTGCTAGTCCGCAGAGCTGGGCGAGATCGTTCTGCAGGTTTTCCTGTTGGGCTCTGAGCTGTACCTGAATCCGTTGCTCGTGCCGCGCTCGCCAGAGATACCACTCGCAACGAGCTCGAAGACGGCCAACGTTTTTCAATCGTTTGAGTTGCAGCTGGTATCGAGTCAGTAGATTCGGTTCTGAGCCAGACAAGTGGAGCTCAATGAGCCGCGTAAAGAGCCAACAGGTACGGAATTCCTCCTCAGCTTTCGCGATTTCAGTGGCGAGCGTTCCATTCTCTGATGCGAGCACTTCACATGAATATTGAAATGCGCCAAGCAGAGCGACTGTTATGCAGGCGACTCTGATGTGCTGTTCGAGCGAATCCGGCTGTACACATATTCGGTTGCTGGGAACCCCAAAAGAGGTGATGCGCCTCCTCGTAGAGAGATCGTCGAGGAATCTGACCCCAGCCGCATAGAGGAAATCCTTGAATACAGCGTTTCCCGGCGCGGAAGCGACGGACGCCTCTGACGCGGGAAGCGAAGAGCTTTCGAGCCCCTTGTCATCTCGCGGTGCACCTTTGCCAATCGTACTGCTCTGAGTCGCTACGACAGTTTTCGCTGTTTCATTAGGATCCCGCTCCAGACGCACTATCTGGTTACTGTATCGTTCTTGCAGGACTCGGCCGAGTGGTTCGGCCTCTGGCGAGGCACCCAACTTCGAATGCGAATTCGCTTTCATTCCCGAATGGACTTCTCGCAAGTGTATCTCTTTGGATGCAGAAAGCGTCTGCACAAGCGACGCTTTCATGCTCAGTCGTCGAACGCTAGCTGCCAACGATCGACGCCGTGCAACACTTGTACTCGTATCGAATCCGTGCATACTACGAGTACTTTGTTGAATCGGGGCACCGACGGATCCCAAAGTGACCCGCCGCTGGGGGCTCTCGCTCTGCTGCGGAATCAAGTCTCGAGCCGTAAGGTCCGGCGACAGGGCCGGACTCTTTGTGTCGGCCGCGAAGGACCTAGACGCACTGTTCGCCTGTTCGGATGCTACGCGGCAAACGCCCCTATGTACACTGATTTGAGTGTTCCCGTTTCCCTGTGGCACTTGCTGAAGATGCAAATCAGATATCTCGTTGTCTTCGTCTATCAGGGCAGTTAGCCTCGGCACTTGTCCTGTTATGTCTTCAAGGAGGGCACTGGTTTCCGGAACCGTCGTGAGACCACCAGATTCCTCGTCTCGCTGCACCTCAGATATTGAACCGGCTATCGGTGAATTGGACTCTTTCCTTGGGGGAACGCAAGTCGCTACCGTGGGCGATGTGTTCGCGACGATCCCCAGTTGAGCATCACGAATATCGGTCGACCATAATGATCGCCACCGTGGCGTATCCTCGCTGTTCGCACAATTCCTGCCCGAGTCACTGTGATGAGAAAGCGAAGGCTCTTGGGACGAGCTTCCCTCCTGGATGCTTGGGAACTTCGGGGGCTCGTCCTCGTAGCGAAGCTTGCCAGGTGTGGACGACGGGCGTATGTTGTCCCTCGCATCGGTTTCATGGGCGAAGCGCTCGCGCGAGCGATCTCCTACAGCAGTTTCTTCCGAGTCAGCGTCGATGAGAGCAGCCAGCGAAGGCACCTTGCCAGTAATATTATCATCGATCGAGTCCCGCCGATTCCCCCTCGTTGTTCCCTGATAGTCAACGTTGCTCGTTGCACGCCACGAGCCGGTCGATAGCCTTGAAGATCGCCGAGGGCGCGGCAGAGGTGGCCGGCTGAGCGAAGCCCGCCGGCCGAAGCGCTCGCCCCCGGTTAGCAGCGTTCGCGTGACGCTCCTCGTTAGGGACGTCGTCCCAGTCAGAGGCATCGACATGCGCGGATGTCCGACTGCTTTCGTGATGTCTTCATCCATGAACAGGCTGAGGCCCTCACTGCTTCCGCTGAAACGTTCTCGGTACTGAAGCGAGTCGTCCTCATTCGTTGAAGACGTTGCATCATCTGCGGCGCCGGAGGCATAGGATCTGATTCCGTAGGCCACTTGCGCTAGCGTCGCTTCGCTCAGACTGGAGCCGCTCTGTATCGTGTTGTCGTCGTCGCTCTCCATCGACCCCACAGTCGGGCATGCAGTCGCGAGCAAGTGCGGCAGGTCACGATGCGGACTAGGCGCGTCTAGTGTGTTGTTTCCAGTATGCGTCTTTGCTGCTGCGGCACGCACATTCGGCTCGTGCTCATAAGCGCTGGGCGTGTTCGAAACGCGCCCTGCAAAGCTCGACGACGCAACACCGGGATATGCGTGGTCTCCCTGCGGCTCCAGAGACTGACGCCTCGACGGGGACGGTGCCGGCGGCGAAGACCACTCAAACTCATGACGTTCGTAGAACTTCACTTCCTGACCTCCGAAGGAGACTCGCTTGTTTTTCGAACTATGGATTGAATTTGTCTTGCTTTTCGTAGTCTTCTCGGAGAAAGTCGGTGAAAGCGCACGCTTCAGGGCACGCTCTGGTGTTGTCTGTCGGGTTTCTTCGGGAGTTCTCCCCCGGCTTTGCGGCACATCTTCGCTAACAGGCTGTACTGGAGTCAATGGCGCTCGCGAGCCACTCGCTCGTCGCTCCATAGCTCCAAATCAACGGCGGCAACGAGTACCAGAAAGCACCGTTATACAAGTCTGACGGATGGTGCGCCACACAAATATCTCTCGCGACGGAATTTCTGCAGACAAGCACTGGAATAAGAAAGCGCCGAGCACAACGTCTGTCGGCACCTTCGTTTCCGCAAAGATCGTGCAGGCAAACGTCCTCGACGGCAGCAGGAGTGCCGCTCGGGAGCACTCGCCCCAGTTCGAGGCGTTTCAAAAATGCGCGCAGCGATCCGTCGGCTGCGATTTCGTTAACGGCTGGTCGTACATGGCATCGGCGCGCACGACCAGCCGGCGCTTGGTACCTGAGGCCCCAGTTAGGGAAAGCCATGTGGCACTCCGGAACCGTTGGTTACTGTAAACGATCCTACACCAAAAAAGTCGCAACTAAGAATGGTTGGATAGAATCAGTGGTGGGAAATGTGTGCGTTTGGTGCGCCTTTCTCTAGGAGTGACCCAGACCGGTAGGCTGCATCTGTCTATCGTGAATAGGCGCCTGAGGCTTGTATCCGCGACAAGGGGCAACCACACTCTAGAAGCGGAGAGGGAGACGTGGATACGAAGGCTTGCCGCAGCGATGGTTTCTCGTTGTCCAGCTTTGAAAAGAACTATGCTGCGGTTTTCAATTGCTCTAAAAGGGCGCACCGCCGCTCAGCGTGTTTGGTGGGAATAGTGGGAATTCAGGAAGCGCAAACGGAACCCTCCGGATGCCTTTGCAGCGGACTGCGCCTGGCTCCAGTATGCTCCAGTCGAACACAGACTGGTGTCTTCTTTGAAAGTGCCAATTTTCAAGGTTGGTATATTCTATCATTGACGAGCTTCTTGTATGTAGCAGCGTTCACATGAGCCAGGGAATCCTCGAGCCGATGCCCTCCGCGGTACTGCAAAGCCGTTCCGTCTCCGTGCTGCAACCGCACCGGCGCTATAGGCGCTATAGCGGACGATCAGGGAAGGCACTAGGTGCTCGATTGAAAGCATCAAACCACCATTATACCCGAGAAGAAGTATGGGCTACGGAGCCTGGAAGTAGGGTGTGGAGCGATGGATGCTTCACCGCGCGCTGGTATCAAACGCACAGATGAGCAACGCTGGCCTGTGTGTAAATGTTTTACCAAATAAAAAAGAGAACCGGCGGATCTCCGACTTCACGACTGCGATGCGCGTCCCGGAGAGCGTGCTGCATTCGGCGCTGAACCACCCCCGAGATACAGGTGCCCTCGCCCATACTTGCCTTTGGGAATATTCGTCAGTTCGTACAATCCCCGGGTGCCGAGCTCACCGCGAGCACTCGCTATGACGCCGATCGCGTCGGTGCGGCCACCACAGCACGGTGGAGCAGCTTTCATGTTTGCCATTTCAGCGATGGATATCTGCCAAAGACAGCAACACTATCAGCAGCCGACCCTTCGCAACAGCGGAACAAACTCTGCGTTCAAACTACGATTCCACGATATGATCGCTGCGTTGCTTGGAATATCGGGGGTAATGCGCTCACAGGAAGGACACCCGAGCAACCGTCCTTTTACGTTGCATTTCGCGCAGACTCTACCATAACTCCAATCAGGATAACCGACGCCGGATTCGCACCGGTCTGGAATGGAATTCTCCAGCGCTTCAAGCGTCTGCCTCAGAAACATTTGCGGTGTACCACAGAGGGTCCGAACTCGTCATACTCCGCCTTACTAATCCACATCTGCTGAAAAGTGCTCAACGAGGCCAAAATGCTGCCGCCGATCCACACGCTATATTTGCGCTCCGCTGGCGCTACAAGCTTGATCTTCACCGAAGATGGTGCAACACTAGCGAGTTCCCGCTGCATCCGATCCGCGATGCCTGGGAACATCGTCGTGCCGCCGCTGAGAACCACGTTTGCGTACAGATCTTTCCGGATGTCGACATCGCATTTCATGATGCTCTGATAAGCAACATTATGAATACCCTCGCCCTCCATACCGATCAAGGACGGCTGGAAGAGCACCTCCGGGCATCTGAAACGCTCACTCCCAATCGTGATGATTTGTCCGTCGGGGAGTTCATACTGCTTATCGATTTTCGCCGGCTGCGATGAGGCAATCTCCAACTCATGATCGTAGTCCTGTGCCACATAACAACATTTTTCCTTGATGTCTCGCACGATCTCTCGTTCGGCTGTCGTCGTGAATGAATATCCGCGCTCTGTAAGGATCTTGGCGAGATAGTCGGTTAGGTCTCGTCCAGCCAGATCTATGCGCATGATAGCATGCGGCAAGGCATAGCCTTCGTAGATGGGCACAGTGTGCGTCACACCGTCGCCGCTGTCGACGACAATACCCGTGGTGCGCCCCGAAGCATACAACGACAATACTGCCTGGATCGCGACGTACATCGCGGGAACGTTGAACGTCTCGAACATGATCTGGGTCATTTTTTCCCTGTTGGCTTTCGGGTTCAAAGGTGCTTCGGTTAACAACACTGGATGATCCTCGGGGGAGATGCGCAACTCGTTGTAAAAAGTGTGGTACCAGATCTTTTCCATATCATCCCAGTTCGTTACGATGCCGTGCTCGATCGGGTACTTGAGCGATAGGATACCGCGTTTCGATTGCGCTTCGTCGCCCACATAAGAGTCTTTTTGCCCCATGCCAACCATGACTGCTTGGTGTCGCGGACGTCCCACTATGGATGGGAAAACTGCACGGGGCGCGTCGTCTCCCGCGAAACCCGCTTTCACCATCCCAGAACCATTATCGATCACAAGAGCTGTTATTTCCTCCTCTGTCATAGTCAAGTCCAGTCAACGCTCTTTGCTTTGCGAACTGCTTTGTATACTCTGGGGCGGTGCGTCAGTTATGAACGAACGCGCTCTCCCGCGCAGTGAAGCGTGCAACGAGCGCCATTTTCGCCGAACGATGCGTTTGAAGCAAAAACCGACGGGACAGCGCGCCAATGGCCGCCCTGGATAAACCTGGACACGTGGAGCGTGGCGCGCGACGCACGAGAGATGTCCGCTTCATCCATCATTGAACAAAAATGCGCTGCCCACATGTGCGGCAAGCGTCGCGGAAGCTCCATCATCGTAGGGGGCAGCGGCGGCACAGCGCCCGCGACGCGCACCTTCCACCGCGGACGACGATCGCCGACAGCAGTTGTTGCGTGCCCACTGGGCCAGCGCGCTCGCAAAGACCAGAAGTGCCGCCGCCGCCGCGCAGCGAATCAGCGCACCGGGGCTCGGGGGCGGTGCCACGCACACCCCGCATCGCGGGCGCGCTTGTGCGGGGTCGCATGCGGATTAGAGCGGATGTGTGATTTCTTTGGAGCCGGGCGGATGCCTGGAATATTTTTCATAGCGCACCCGCAATACCGAAGCACTTCATGCGCTACATGCTCCAATCGAATGCATCAGCGATACGCAAGCGAGCTACAAACACGCGTACGACAGCGGATGTCCGATTCCATAAGCGCACGCGGAGCGGTCGACGCTGCGCGCGGCGATGGCGGTGGCGCTTCCTGCACGATCGCACGCGACTGCAGCATGCACGGCGTGCGCGGGATGGCGGGATCGTTCAGTGCACGAATCTGAAGAGAAACACGGCAATGTGGTTGATAGAACGCTGGCGCGTTCGCATTTTATCTTGGGGTCTAGAGGCTGCTAAATATTGGTTTCGTGCACTCGGAGGGTTCTGGATGGATCTGCGGATCCTCGACATTCAACCACCCGAGAGGCAGGAACTTGTCTCGAGCTTCGTGAATACATAACAAGATGTGAGACGACATGGCGGAAAGCGAAGAAGCCTCAACTGCCCCATCCAATGCATACAGGTTGTCGCGGTGAGAGGGTCAGGAATCGTCGTCGGGAACGCTGAGAAAGATGCTGGTACCGGTTATCCGCGAAATGCCCGGCTCATTCAAGCTCGTGCGGCGCTGGGCCTTGGAACCAGTCCCACCAGGCGCCATCTGCTTCAATGAGATCCAGCGGGTCCTCGTTCGGAAAAAAGAGCGCAGGACTCGGAGCTCGATCCCCAGCACGGTAGCGCCGCCTCAGTCGATCACGACGGGACGCCGCATGGCCTCCGCGGATAGCCACCCGCGCTGATCCGTTGGCGCCCTGCGTGCCGCTGTCGCAGCCGGCACTCGGATCAGAGAAAGCGAGCGCTAGCTGTTCGATGTCACCATTGCAAACGGGGCACCGCTTATGCCGTTGGAGCCAGCGATCCACACAATCTTTGTGATAAAAATGGCAGCACGGCAGAATTCGAACTATCTCCGCTCGGCGCATTGGCTCCAGACAGACGACGCAGCAGCATTCACCGGGTGCGCTAACGCGAGCGGCGTCTGATGCCATTCTAGTTACCTGATTTGCATTGTCAGCACCTGAGTCATCATTCGAGTTCCATGTAGAGGAGTGTTCTAGGTCTAGCGGCCCCGGATTCAAGGTCCCGATGACTGGGATTCCCTCTTCGGTTACAGAGCCGACGAGCGTGTATCTCTCGATGGTCTCAGGGTCGAGTCCGCTGTGGGTCCGCAGATTCTCCACGTTTCCCAGATGGCGTTGAGCGTGATCCAGTGCGGAGAGGTCGTCAAAACTAGAGCTACCCATGTTCGCAAGGCGTTCATACGGGGCTACGTTCAGGTGCGGGTTATCCAATAGAAAGTGCAGATTCATTGTAAGCCGCTGAATGGGTTCCCGCAAGTGCCTAGGCACCCTGGATCCGCTCGCCGAGGAATCGTCCTGAAATACAGTATGTTCGTCGCTCGTGAATTCCATGCGCATTCGCGATTGCCCCGCTGAGGCGCTGCGCAACGATCCCGGCGAGTTTCCCTGGTGATGATTCGCAGCGTCCAGTTGCGTGTCTGCTTGTATTGATTCCTGCGTATCTGCTGCTGTCTCCGTGACCCCGTGCAACAAGTTAAAGCGCGGGCTGTCGTCTTCTGCAGTTGAACTCCGCGCTGCTGAAATGATTAGGGGAGCAGATGGATCCAGTGGCGGCTCCTCGTCCGCATCCCACTCCTCAAAAGTCGAAGATAAGCGACGTGCTGTCAGCCAACTTGAGACGCGATTCAGATCGAGAGAAAGGCTATCCAGCACTCGCCATGCCTCGATGCTGCGTGCATTCCGGTTGTTTCCGGTGGCACGAGAGCCCTCTGCTCCAGGGTGCGTGCTCTCATCCGTTTCGCACCATATCCATTTTCTCTGTGTCCATGGCAAGCGATACAGCCACCGCAGCTGTCGTGCATCCTCCTGTTCGTGCTGCACCTGTGGTGAAGAATGCATGGCTACCGATGCAGGTTGTGGAGGTGTGGGATCGCCATCGCACATGCGTTCGCTCGTATTCGCATCCCTGTCCAGCTCAGCGGATTTTGGTACTGATTCCGAAGCAGAACATCGCGAGCTCCTCGTCGCACCATGGATACGAGTGAATCCATCGTTTGTAGTTTGCGCTCTCCACAGCAACCTACTCGACCAAAGTCGTTTCTTCCTGCAGGATTTCTCGGTAATCGTATCCTTTTTGCTGAACCAGCAGGTGAAGATAAGCGAGTCCCGGTGATCTGCAGGTCGGCGCGTGCCAACGGTAACCGCTGACTCAGGTAATGAACTCCACATGCACCGCCAATTCATTAAAAACAAGCTCTTTCGAATGTTCTCAAAAGAAGGCAAGTTTTCCATCGAGAATTCGCTCCACCGCGGCGCAAAGGAAGGCAAACGCATATGCGCACACGATATGAGCCTTTCTTGAAGCCAAGCACGTAAGCGAACCCACTGCAAATATCGGTTACGAGCCTTTTTCTGTATAAAAACATCGGATATCTGAGCGGATGGGTTCTCTTGACCTGCACTATACAAAGGAGCCGTGTTCCCCAGGCGCGCTGCCGCTGGCTCGGGGGATATTGCGTCCAACTCGTTTTCAAGATCGCAAGCAGTGAGCGGCACAAGCCAGTTTCTGTACCTTCGTAGCGACATTCTAAACCGAGATCCAGTTCCATGCATACAACACGATTGCGAAGATGCGTGCTGTCCTGCCGAACGTACTGCCTCAGTGCACGAACATGGTGCGCTAGTGCTATGTGATGCGGTTCCGGCGATGGAGGCCTCGGCCTCCAGAAACCGGTGCAAAAATTCAGTTAAAACTCTAAAACTTCCAAAGGCTCCGAGGAGCTGGCCTAGATGTACCCAAAACTTTTCTGGTTCGCTCGCAGGAGCTGGCCCTACCTGGCCAGTGACCTCGTCAACGTCCTCGTTACAGGTAGTGTCTGGACGCACCGCGGTGAGCGGCGTGCTCTGTTCGGAGTCACCGAAACCGTCTCTCGTGACAACAAGCTCCATAGTTTCTCAAGTTCTCCGCACACTCTTGGTCGCTGATCACTGAGGGTTGTCGCTGTTGGGGAACGCTCCTCGAGTCCGTAAAAAGGCACTCGCAGCTGTCGCTGCTTCGTGCTGCTTCGCGTACCACCCTGTGAAAGTCGTTTCGGCACCCGTTCGCACGGCCTTACGGGCTCTTTCTCTGGCGTCTATGGCAGGCGCTTTGGCCTCTGTTTCTAAACACCGGCGGTCTTTGTGTTCCTATTGTCGCCAGGGCGGGCAATGACTCCCACGTTAGCACTCACCATCGAGACGAGTATTGAGTAGTTCGTTAGCGCAGGCTGCGCGACAGCCGGTACCGAAGGGAGCAAGTAGATACTGGATAAAACGGACAGGGTGATTGTTTTCAGTCGACGCTCGTCGCGGCCCGATGAAGCGTTCTACTCAGTGAGCGGAGGATGTGGGTCGCAATGTCAGGCCCCTACGAGACATGTAGGACGTGTCTCGGGGTCTTGGAGGGCGCAGCCGCCGCCAATGGGGTCAGCTAGCTGTCCGTGCTGCGTCCACGCTCCCGGAAGCGGCAGGAAGGCGTCTATTCCACGATGCTTCGATGACCCGGGTGCTCTGAGGCCCATCCGCCGGAAAGCTCGATCGCCCTGCTAGTCTATTTATACGCTCGATGCGTGGATACCAAGTTACGTTCATATAAGCTGCAACTTTCAATAGAGACGTTCGCTCCACGGATCTTTATTTGGACGCGCGGATACTAGACTGGAGGCTTCTTCACTGGAGCGAAAAGGTTGAAGAAACAATGCTTCAAAAATGTAACCATGGCGCTCTGCTGATGCTGTCCTCGAGGGAATGTTCTCTCCATTATCGGAAACATTCAAGCTTGGCTCTTCTCAAGACGTACATTGTTTACCTGTTTCCATGAAGAGTTTCGGATCACTGATGGCCCGATAACGATTGACAGGAACTCGCTGCGCCTCTTCTTAAAGTCGTTCAACTCAATTCTGCTGCACCTCTGCTGCATGTAGTCGAATACTTTTGGCCGTGTATCTCGGGAGATCGAAATCGCTATGCAAAAGCACCGAATAGAACGTAGCAGAATTGCCTGTAGGATGCATTGCTTACTGAAAAGTGCAAGGAGGACTGCATTTCGCTTTCAGGTAAGTTATACAACAGAACTCATATGGTTGGGGGTCACTGTAAGAAAGGAGCGTATGCGCTCCGTGCCAAAAACCGATATTCTCAGAGACTGCTCGCAGTCAATGATAGAACACGTCCTATTGATCACTTTACGAGAAACAAAAGCGACGATAGTAGCCACAATAGGTGTCTCTGTTTTTCACCAGCTGGTTCGTGTGGTCCTCAAACACTGGGCTACAGACACAAAAAAGTGCTAGGACATTCACGGCCATCTTGCACCGAAATCGGGACTGCAGCGTTCCTGGAACTTCACAAAGAGTATGAATCACAGGGACGTCGGTTTGTTTTTTTTTCAGTCGATGAGAGTTATTTCGGACGAGACGGTCGGAGCGTATATGGATATTCCCGGAGGTGAAGGGAGCCTTTGTGTGTACAAGCAAACTGGAGGAGAACGATGATATCATCATGTGTTCTAGCTGCAGCGCATCCACCTGTCGGCATCAGTTTCGCTCGTAGCGGGGGCTCGTATACGACAGCACCAACCATTGCGTCGAATCATAGAAAACTTTTCCCTGAAACCTGGATACGTCCTCCTGTTGGACACCGTGCATTTCAGAATTCCACTTGCGTTGGAGCCTTTGGGATTTCTATCCGGGTAGAGCTGCTTCTCATTCCTCTATTCGCTCCGTTGGTCAACTAAATCGGAAGAGAGATTTCAATTGTGAAACGTTATGATCGCTCCAATGGGCGAACCGTTCAAGAGTTCAGCGCACGGTGACATACTGGGACCCATGTCGTCTCTCCTGCGCAAGTGCTTCTCCTGCCGGGAGGGTCCTCACCAAAGGGCATAATACAGTGCGTGCATTCTCAGAAAATAAGAGGTGATCTAGGGTGTACAACTTAGAAGGTCTTGACGGGGAGAGGGTAGCGCAGCGCTTAGGATATAGAAAATAAGTGAGAGCTGACAGAGCAGCGAAATGGCTTTGAGGACGCGAGTTCGAGGACTCCCTACATTGGTGAGTTCCACCATAGGCAATAAACGCATGGAATTCGTGAACCGAGACCTTAACACTGCAACAAGAATCAGGAGATATGCGTTGACGAAGACTTGACCCGAGGAGCTGCTTTGATCTGATTTTTTCGCACAGCCTCTCAGGCTCGAATTCAACAAGGAGAAGCTTAAAGCGATAACAGGCGGCCGGTCGAAAAAGGTTTGAAGGAGTCTGTGAATGGGTATTCATTTACCCTGTGTTCGTGAAACGATTTCGTTCCGTTGCGAATCTTTCGCGAGCGCTTTTTCGTTGTCTTCGCTAGTGTCGGATGACTATAGACCATTGGGCTGCTCGCTCTATCCGTGCCTTTTGATATTCTGTTACGCGTTTTCCCAGATCTGCAGCCATGAGATTCGACGTGAAGCATTTGGGCCTTGCGCATGCATAAGTTGTTTAAGGATTCGCGGTCATCTTTCTGGGGTATCTCCTTCGATTCGTCGTCAATGGAATTCGTTGTGTCATCGGAATCAAGATGATTCGCGACGCCCTCGAACCAGATATCGGGAAATAACCGATTTTGTTATCCGATGCAGACGTAAAATCCCCCAATAATGTGTGTTTCATAAGTGTAGCGTGCGCGGATACCGCATTTTTCTAGTTTTCGATCTTTCTGTTTCAAGGCAACTCGTAAGCACAGCACTTTGCGTTGTTGAATTGACGAGGAAAGTTAGTTCACTTCGTCCTTTGCCGACTTGTTCAGAAGCACATTCCGAAAGTTCGCCGAACCTCTTACGTCAACGGAGCGATTCCTGTCGAATGGCTAATCCTTTTCATTTTACGGTCATGAGCGAATCTGCGTTACATAGAAGCATCATACCTTCCATGGAATATGCATTCAGGGGCTCTTGTCTCTTATCTTTCCTTCGGAATGGATCTCGGACTCAGACTTTTCTCATCGCGGCGATCGCCCTCTGTGGAGAGATTGTCAGCGCTTTGCGTGAATGGAGCGCAGGCGGATCCGAAATTCCACGTCAGGGTCTCGAGCCTCGATTTTCCTCCTGGAACTCGCTTCTTCATCGGCAACATCGCGTTCCGTAAATCTTCTAATAAATGGGACAACCTGTGTTGTGTGTGCAGCAGGCAGCATACCCGCCGGGGGGGATCGCCCAAAGGAAACCTCTTATCATAGGATAAGGCACTAGGCGTGGAAACGGAGCAGGGAGTTCCTGGCGAGCCTTCTGTACCCGTCAGGAGCGTGTATCGAACGATGAACAAAGCGTTCGCGCGCCACTCGGCAGTACCCGCAGGAGGAACAGGTGTGACGGACGCATGGGATACCGGATTACAGTCACGCTTCACCGCTGAAAAGTGCATACCAAGGCTGCACACAAAGGAGATGAAAACGGTAAGCGAAGCTTATATCGTTACTTCCGCCTGCGCATGAGAGGCGTAGAGAACAGTCGGAAGCCGGGAAATCGGGATTTGAACGCAGCCAGTGACATATCTCGACTGCTGTCACCGGAGCTAGTGCAGCACGCGAAACTGCGGCATTTCAAGCCAAGGACAAGAAAGAGGAAAAGGAAGCAATCTTAGAAAAAAGCCCGCAAAGGCCAGTGTCGGTTACAGTGGCAAGAAACCCAAACTTTGGCCTGTACGTCTAAGTTAACGGAACCGTTCCATTTCATTCTGAAATGAATGCAGTCAGCACAGGTAGGACGTCGTCCCAACGCTCCAGTCCCGAAGCTGGGAGGTCGGAACCACAGTGCGCGACCGAGCAAACCCGGCAGCCACATGGCCGCGCGCTACGATAAAGCAACTCCCCAAGTCATTTCGAGGCACAATACAGCATGCGCGCCGTTGACGACCATTTTACACTAATGAGAAGCGTAGGGTGCTGGGCGAGGCCTCCAGTTTGATTGTGCATCCTCTGGAAAGCTCTAGAGCAAGCAGTGAGCATTAGACTTTCGCTCAGAATGATTTTGCCCCGAGAGCATTCTTGCACCATTCGTAAACGAGATAGCTTACGCCAGCGCTGGGGAACACACTCGTTGCTGCCGGTGATAGGCCTTTGTACAATGCCCGCACTCCACCTTCATTTCTAATGATTTCTTGGGCTACATGGATCATACTCTTATATTGAACCGGTCGGTTGCCAATGCCCTGCAACTGTAATCGCTTGCGTATGACGTCTAGCGGATGGCAGGCCGTTTGGGCAACTGTGCCGGCGATCGCTCCAATCAGCAGCAGAACGCCGACAGGGAGCTGGTCGCTCGACGGCTGTCGTCCGAGTCGAGCATTTGGCGACGCTCCTTCTGGGCCTTTTCCAACGGCGGCCATAGCTAGAGCACGCTTATTCGCCAGAGTTATTTTGAGCTGCTCGTACACCATAAATTCGAGGCCGACGTACGGGAACATGGCGATCATCGTCGGTACGAGCCCGCGGTATAATGCTTGGAAGCCTCTTTCCCGAACGAGAGATCGCAGCGTTCCGAACACGCCCCGATAGCGCCCAGGTTCGGCGGTCAGAAGCGTTTTGGAAACCTCAAGTGGATAACATAGGACAGCTGCACCCATACCGGCGATGCCTCCAGCGATCAGGCGCTCACCAGCTGTAAGCTCTATATCATCGAGCTCCTCCACAAGTACGTTGCCCTCGGGGAAGCGCGCTGCTCGGCGTACCTGGGACCACTGGCGCCGACGAGCCATCAGCCTTTTGAAGGTCTCGAACACGACAAATTGAATGCCTTTTGTGGGTGCGACCTTCAGACAGTTCGCAAGATTCCCTTTGAATAGACCTGGCAGACCCTCCCGGCGGAAGATATCAATCATTTCGTGGATAAAGTTACGCGTCGCCAACGAAGTCGACATGTTCATCGTTGCGACGACCTCAAGCGGTGACACCGCTGTTCGCGAGATGACGCCAGCAAGTGCACCCGATACCAAATACTTCCACGACGGCTGCTTCCTAGTCGCCCTGGGCTGGACAGATGACTTGAGCGATGAGCCGCGGGCCTCTTCTTCCGCCTCAGAGAAACGCCGGCGCGACAGGGGCAAGGCAAAGCTCCAAACCCGCTGGCGACGAGTGCCCTCCTCCGATGTAAGCGCAGACGTATCATGCTTCGACAGAAATGCGGACCTGGAACTTGCTACCTCCAAGACACCATCCGAAAGCACTGAATCTGCACCAGGCTGACCGGAGGAACCTTGTCGCCGTCGGCGCCCGAGTCGGCCGTCTGCTCGCAGGTACGTTCCGATCGGTCGCGGACTCAACTGCAGGCTCCGGGAGTCCCACTTTAACGCGACAACTTTATGATCCATATGTACACAAAGGAGAAGTTGAAGGGTTCTTTGGTCAAGAGTCCAACCCCATGCGACTCCAGCGTCTTAGGTTCCGTGCATACCACAGCGCGGCCTTCCAATGGCTGCCGCGCTATCGCCCATTCAGTCAGTCCGCCGCAGCAAATTGCGCCCAGCGAAAAGGCGCCACCAGGCCGCTAGCCGCCAAACGTAGCGCCGTCGACGCGTCGAGTCTGTGTGTCCGATTTTTTGCTTTTCGATGACAGCACGTTTGTATGGACTACGGATCCCAGACTGCGGGATGGATATTGGAAAGCTCAAAAGCTTTCATCATGCTGCACCCTTCCTTCAAGCTTCATTAACCATAATTCCTTTCGGATATGCTGGTCGTCTCCTATGTTCTATCGTGCGCCGAGTACCTGCCTTTCCGTATCCGCCTTTGCGCCTGAACAGCTGGAGCAGATAGTTCATAGAGCTAGAACGGCTTTTTTATACCACAGAGGGCGTCGGCTCGAGGCGTGCTCCATCTGATACGGAATCAGGGCTAAATATCATTTTGAGAGGCTGATACCTGGGCAGATAGACCCTCTGCCTGCGGCAGCGTGAAGCAGCGTATTAGGAGTCCTCTGCGACCAGGGCGACACGCCCAGAAGCATTCTGCCGACTTGTAATTCCACAATGAATGGCGTTGCGGACGCGCTGCTCGGAGTTCACGAAAGCGCCTGCCGCTGGGGGAGCAGGAAG
>Ga0078972_1004845_pt1 | contig 35661 bp, 38 predicted proteins | sample YelNatPaOPGAMG01_FD_67568 | JGI IMG/M metagenome (GOLD analysis project Ga0078972, IMG submission 67568) | Hot spring thermophilic microbial communities from Obsidian Pool, Yellowstone National Park, USA - OP-RAMG-01 (SPADES assembly) (version 2) | ecosystem: Environmental > Aquatic > Thermal...
GATAAACCCCCAAACAAGCTTCTTCGTCCCCAGTCCCCAACAAAAAAAAAAGCCCCCCCCCAAGGGACGGGACGAAAGCCCCGCGGTCCCCCCCTTTTGAAAAGGCTTTCCGCCTTACCCCCCCAAGCCGGTAACGGCGGCCGCCGGCCCGGCCTACTGCCCCCGGAAAGGGTTTCGGGCGGGCGCCTCCCGGATGATCTTCGGCCCCAGTCGCCGCACCCGGATCCCACCACCCCGGGCTCTCTGGCCGGCGCCCCGCGGCCTACTCTTCCGTTCGCAGGCGAAGGGGGACGGGGACCCAGCCCGTTCCCCCGGTTTTGTTAATTATAGTCGAGGGGCGGGGCACAAGTCAACCGTATCCCCGTCCGTGGCTGCGCCAAGCATGCGGCCGGGTCCCGGTCACGGCTCCGGCATGGTTTCGGCGCTCCTTTCGGACACCGCGAAAACTCATCGGTCCTTGCCCCGGACCGATTGTTGTGGTATAATCTGGTGTGGTGCGAAGCAGTAATCCTACCGGCTGATTTTCCATCAACCGTGTTTCACACTACTTAAACCCACCTCTAATGCGGATCGCCATTTAGATATACCAAAGGGAAATGAGGGTCTTTCATTATGAGCCATATCGATGAGTTAACAGTACGTGGCTTTCGCAACTTACACAATCTCACCCTCAAGAATTTAGGGCAGTTTAACCTATTTGTAGGCACAAACAATTCCGGAAAAACATCTGTCCTGGAAGCTATTTCCTTATATTGTCAGCCGCTAGACATTCATAAATTCGTTTCTGTTTCCCGGGGACGTGAAGGAAACACATCCGGGCGTATTCCCCTTGTTGTTTCTATTCCCTGGATGTTTCCTACCAGTTCGACCCCTTCTTCCGAAGATACGAGCAAAGAGCGGATAGACATATGTGGTCTCGTAAAGGAGACCAACATAAGATATATAGCACAGTTCTCCGAAGTTGAGATAATTGACCCTTTGGCGGGAGAATCTCACAGAGGCAATAGGGTTTCCATTCAAAGCGCCCCTGGCGAAGCAATTAAAGCACTTAAAATTACGCTAGAGTACGAAGAATCATTGGGTCGCTTGTCCGATTTAGGGCTTACAACTACTGCCGAAGAATTCGTTATCTCCGATTACATTAAGATCACTCAACCCGCTAAGAAAAGGATCCCTTCTCTCCTCTCTGTCCAATTGGTTACCCCAATAGACCATCGTACTATGCCACTGTCCGTGAGGCTATTATCCAACATTATTTCTTCAGGCGATAAATCAAAAATGCTTCACCTGCTCAAAAACTTTGATCGCAATATTAAAGGAATTGAAATCCTATCTCCAGACGGTAGAAACCCCATTCCATATTTTAACCATGACAAACTGGGCTTTGCCCCAATTTCAGTTTTCGGCGATGGTCTCAGAAGAACCATAACAATAGCCGCCGCTTTAATGCAATGTCGTAACGGTGTTTTGTTAATCGATGAACTTGAAACTGCCATACACCCACAAGCACTTGAACATGTTTTAACCTGGTTGATAAATGCCTGCATTCAACAAAGAGTTCAATTGTTTGCCACTACTCACAGTCTTGAAACCATCGATGCCGTTATCTCCGTTACAAAGGACAAGCTTGATAGTTTAGCAGCATATCGCTTAGATATCAACAACAATCGTTCTACAGCAAGGCGTTTTTCAGGGATCCACTTGGAAAGTATCAGAAATGAACTTGGCCAGGATGTGAGATGAAGGATGAGGAATGCATATTTTGCCGTGGAGGGGCCACATGATGTCGAAGTAGTTGGGCGGGTTCTCGTATCATTTCATGGCGCTAAACGGATACAGCAGTTGCATGAACTTGATCAATTCTGGAGACGCCTGATACCCAGTAGTTATCCGCCAGACGGCGACCTCTTAAAAAGGGTTCCAGTACCTGCGTTTTTTAGATTAGAAAACGTCTCTGTTGCCATACATAGTGCAATCGGTGACTCTCAGCTAGCCAGAACGCTCGTGAGAACCCTTCAAAATATTGATTATGAAGAGCTGTCAGCGATTGCAATATTCTGTGATGCTGATGCAAATACAGCTTCCGAACGTTATAGTAGTTTAATGTTACAGGTAAAATCGGAATTTAGTGATATTAACTTGACCCTTGAGGCAACGGCACCAGGCAATGTTACTCCAATCAATGATTATCTACGCTTCGGTATTCATGTTTTTCCTGATAACATGAAACCAGGGTCTCTGGAAACGCTTTTAATGGGATGCGCGGATATATCGTACCCTGGTTTACTAACTGGTGCCAGAAAGTACGTTGACAACGTCTGTTCATCTTATAAAACAGCTTGGAGTTCATCCGGCAGGCCAAAAGCGATTGTCGGTTGCATCAACAATATCCTGAGACCAGGAACCGCAAACCAGGTCTCCATCCAGCATGATCAGTGGATCTGCCCGGCCACCCTTGCGACACTGTCCTCACTACAAAGGCTCAACACGTTCATCATGGAACTTCTCGACTTGCCCTGACCGAAAATCTACTTTAGCCCCAGCCTCTCCCGCACCTGCGCATCCGTTATTCCCTCCACCCGGACCACCTTGAGACGGGAAGCCTCCCCGGCCAAAAGGCGTACCCTCCTCCTGGCCACCCCCAGCAGGCCGGCCAGAAAGCGGACCAGGGCCTCGTTGGCCTGCCCCTCCACCGGGGGAGCGGTCAAACTGATCTTGAGAGCGTCCCCCTGCACCCCCGCCACCCGGTTGGCCGAGGAGCGGGGTTGGATGCGCAAGCGCAACACGACTCCATCTCCGTCCTTCCGGAGAAAGCTCAAAGTGAACTCTCCCCGGATCGCAACCTAACATGCATATTGCCACAATCTCCTTGCCATGCTACACTCAGTGTAGTATAATAATACTCCAAATGTATGAAGAACGGGGGCGACCGGAATGCCCGGAGGACCGTTCCCGCTCGGCGGTCCGGTAACAAAAAAGGATGTCGTGGACAGGGAGGATTTCCTTTCCACCCTCCGGTTACGCCTGTCGCACGGCCACAGCATTATGCTGGCCGGGCCGCGCCGGACCGGGAAGACCTCCCTCGCTTTCGAAATCCTGCGCCGGTGCGGAGAGGACGGCTTCTATACGGCTTTCGTCGACACATCGAAACTCGCCGACAAACGGGAACTGGCCATCGCTTTAATTGACGCCTGCCTGCGCAACCGGACTGGCATGCGAAAAACAACAGCCATCCTAAGGGAAGGCTTGCAAAAGATCGCGGGAACCGCCAAACTTGTGGTAAAGCTGCACGACCTGGAGATTGGTTTGGGCTTCCCGGACAACGAACGGGACGATAACTCTCTTTTTAACTACGCGCTCGAACTGCCCGAACGGTTGGCACAAACCGACAAAAAAAGAATGGTCGTCGTTTTTGACGAATTCCAGGAGGCCCTTGTCTGTGGTGGCCCCGGCATATACAAGATCATGCGCTCCTGTTTTCAAACCCAGGAAAATGTGGCGTATCTTTTCCTGGGTTCGAAAGAAAGCCTGATGAAAGCTATTTTCAGTAGTCAGAAGCAGGCTTTCTACCGATTCGCGACGGCCCTGCCCATCCCGCCCATTCCTGATGCGGCCTGGATCGATTACATTACGACCAGGTACCTCGAATCGGGCATCCGGACCAACAGGGATCCGGTCGAAGAAATCATCACTTTGACCGGAGGACATCCCCAGGATACCATGTTTGTTTGCGCCGAAACCCATTATGCCCTGCTCGAGGCCGGGCAGGAAACATTATCCCTGGAGTTTGTCCGGGCCGGCTACGACCGGGCGCTCTCCATACTGTCGCCCCTGTTCGAACAAATATTGCTGGAAACGAGGAACAAGGCCCAGGCCTATACCGTGCTCAAACGCCTGGCCCGTAACGAATACATCTACTCCGGCCGGGAACCTTCCGTTCAAATCAAGAGAGCGGTGGATTTTCTCCTGGAAACCGGTTTGATCGAAAAAAGAGATCGCGGTTCTTACCGCTTTCTGGAACCGATGCTCCGCGACTACATCCTGAAATCCTCGCCCTGATCGCCCCTTCCCTTTACAGAAGGCGCATGACGATTCCGTGCACCAGTTCCAGGGCGAAAAGGGCCACGATGGGCGACAGGTCCACCATGCCCAGCGGCGGGATAATGCGCCGGAAAAAGCCCAGCACCGGCTCGGTGACTTCGTAGATGAAGCGCACCACCGGGTGGTAGGGGTCGGTCCTGACGTAGGAAAGCACCACCCGCGCCAGGATGAGGATGTAATACACGTAGAAGGCCCGATCGATTATATAGGCGACGAGGTCCATCCGTGCACCCGCCCTCCCCTACGAACCGGGACGGGACATCGCGCGGGAACGGTCGGCCGCGGCGGTCACCGCCTCGCTCAAGACCACCCGCAGGATACCCTTCTCCAAGGCCAGGAGACCTTCGGCGGAAGTACCGGCCGGGGTCGTGACGCGGTTTTTCAGTTCGGCCGGATGCTCCCCGGTGGTCAGAATCATCTTGGCCGCCCCGAGCATGGTCTGCGCCGCCAGGGTGAGCGCCGTGTGGCGGGTGAGCCCCAGACGCACACCGGCGTCCATCAAGGCCTCGCAGATCAGGAACATGTAGGCCGGGCCGCTGCCGGACAGACCCGTGACGGCGTCCATGAGGTCCTCCTCCACCTGGACGGCCATCCCCACCGCGCCAAACAGGGCCTTGACCCGGGCCACGTGTTCTTCCCCGGCCCAGCGTCCCGCGCAGACGGCGCTGGCCCCTTCCCCCACCAGGCAGGGCGTGTTGGGCATAACCCGCACCACCGGCAGCTCCATGCCCACCAGTTCCTCCAGGAAGGCCGTGGGCACGCCCGCGGCGATGGAAACCAGGGTCTGGTCCGGCCGCCACAAGCCGCGGACCTCCCGGAGAACGTCCGGCACCACGAACGGTTTCACGGCCAGAAGCACCAGGTCGCAGATGCGTACCAGTTCCCGGCAGTTCCCCGCCGTCGCCACCCCGAACTTTTCGGCCAGCATGGTCACCCGGGCCGCATTGGGGTCGGTGATGACCAGGCGCCGGGCCTTTACCAGGCCCGAACGCACCAGGCCGGTCACCATGGCCTCGCCCATGGCTCCGGCCCCGATGATGCCTATCCGCTTATCCTCGCCGGACACGCAACTCCCCCGTTTCCTTGGCAAAAAGGAGGCGCCTCTTTGCCGAAAGCGCCGTCCCCGCACCGGTTGAAAGAAAAGAAAGACCCAGGAGACCGGCTACTTGATCCAGGAAAGAATACTCTTGTCGTAGTGGGGCTGATCCTTCATCTCGCTGGAAATGTCCATGTTGTTGGGCACCGAGAGGAAGATGCCGTTGCCTACCTTCTGCATGCTCCCGTCCAGGGCGTAGGTACAGCCGATGACGAAATCGATCACCCGCCTGGCCATATCGGCGTCCACACGCTCCAGATTGATGACCACGGCCCGGTGGTTCTTGAGACTGTCGGCAATAGCCTGCACTTCGTCGAAGACTTTCGGTTCCAGCACCACTACCTTGGTCTGGCGCTGCGTATGCAGGCTCAGTACCTGCCCCTTCTTCCGGGGATTGGGTGCCGTTTCCTCCGGGCCCTCCAACAGCTTGTCCTCTTCTTCGGGTACCTCTTCGAACCCCATGAAGCCGAGCACCTTGTCCATCAACTTTGCCCTGGCCAATTCCCTGCCTCCTTCGGACGGTCATGAATCTGGAGCCAATATGTAGTGCCGGAGCCCATCCTTCTCTACAACAGGTTGTCATTCGCCGGGAACGCTCACCTTGTAGCCCGAACTCCACAATGTCATCACGGGTAAACTATCCCAATTATATGGCTGCTTTAACCAGTTGTCAATGACAATTTGACTTTTATTTTTCCTTTTTTGCTTCGGCAGTCCCCGGGTCATTCCGTCGGGGCGGAGGCGAAAACGGCGCGGCCGATGCGTAACAGGTTGGCTCCCTCCTCCACCGCCGTTTCAAAATCGTCGCTCATGCCCATCGACAAAGTGGTCAAGGACACTCCGGGGATTTCCAGGGAACCGGCCATCTCCCGCAGGGAGCGGAACACCGCCCTGGCTGCGCGTGGTGAACCGGCCGGCGCCATGGTCATCAGACCCTGCACCGCGAGGCCGGGAAGCGCCGCCACCTGACGCAGGAAGGGTTCCAGGTCGGCCGGCGCCACGCCGTGCTTGGTCTTTTCGCCGCTGACATTGACCTGGACCAGGACGCGCCCGGTCAGGCCCTTTTTCCGGAAGTGGGCGTCCAGGGCCCGGGCCAGTTCCAGCCGGTCCAGGGAATGGATCAGGTGCACCGTGGCGTCGAGATACCTGACTTTGTTCAACTGCAAGGTGCCGATCAGGTGCCATTTGACCCCGGCCGGCAGGGCCGCCCTTTTGGCCAGCCACTCCTGCACCCGGTTCTCCCCCAGGCGAAGGGCACCGGCGGACAGACACTCCGCCGCTTCGGGCGGGCCCACCCCCTTGGTCACCACCACCAGGCGGACCAGGGCGGGATCACGCCCGGCCCGGCGGGCCGCCACCGCGATGCGTTCCCGGATAGCGGCCAGGTTGTCCGCAATGGTCATGACACCGTCACCCCGTCTCTCACCCACCGGGGAGTCGTCACGTACAGGTTCACCTGGTCGGGGAACGGGCCCGTCAGGGCGGCCATACCCTGCAGTTCCCCGGCCACCCGCACCGGTTCCCAGCGGGCCTGTCCGCTTTCCACCAGGTAGATACCCTGGTGCCCGCCCCGGCTCACCAACGCGGTTTCCGGCACCAGGTAGCCGGAAAGAACCCTGGTCACCACGGCGAAATCCACCCGGCGCCCGGCCAGCAACTGATCGGGGTAGGTGTCCAGCCGGAGAAAGACCCCCGCCCCGCGGTGGCCCGCCACCGTGGCCCGCAGATCCCCTCCCTGCCAGACGAGGGTCCAGGTTTTGGCCGTGGACGGCATGGGGGAGGCGGCGTCCACGTACAGATAAACCGGGTCCAGGTTGTCGGTCACCCGCCCCAGGGCCTGTCCGGCCGTCACCGCGCTCCCCTCTGCCACCGTCACCGGTTTGCCGGCGCCGTCGGGCATGTTCATGGCGGACAGGTTCGCCGGACGCAATACCGTCTCCAGGCCGTCCGCGGTATGCGCCAGAAGACCGGCCGCCGGCGCGTTGACGTCGTAGGCCCGGCCGCCAGGCGTGACGATGCGGGCCACGGTCATGTCCACGCGCACCCGCTGTCCGTCGGGAACGAGCCAGGTGATCCGGCCCGCGGCCGGCGCCACGAGCACTTGCTGGTCGGCGACCAGGATCCCCGAAAGGCTCGCGGTGGCGCGCACCTCGCCTTTTTGCAGCAAGGCCACCCGCGCCAGACGGGCCAGGAGACCCGGCCAGTTGGCCGCCAGCCACAGGCCGCCCAGGACCAGCAACGCCACCCCGATGACCAGGCGGCCCCGCCGGAAATTGAACTTGTACATTCCGACACCCCTAGACGAGGACCATCAAAGAGGCCATCCGTCCGGTGACCCCGGCTCCCCGGTAGGAAAAAAAGAGGTCCGGCCGGCAAACCGTGCACAGCGGGCTGACTTCGATCCGCTCCGGCCGTACTCCGGCAGCCACCAGGGTGCGCCGGTTGGCTTCCTTGAGGTCGGCCAGCCACCGGCCCGGGCCCCGCGGCATCAGGAGATCCGGCCAACGGGGAAACGCCCGGGCGAACTCCCTTTGCACCGGTTCGTCCACCTCGTAGCAGCAGCGGCCGGCCGCGGGGCCGATGACCGCCCACAGGCGCCCGGGCTCGCTGCCGAAAGCGGCGGTCATGGCCCGGACGCAGGCCGCCCCGGCCTTCTGCACCGTCCCGCGCCAGCCGGCGTGGGCCAGGGCCGCCGCCGGGACCGCCGGGTCCAGGAAAAACAGGGGAACGCAGTCGGCGTAGTACGAGGTCAGGACGACCCCTTTGGTGGCCGTGAGCAGGATGTCGGTGCCGGGAAGAGCCGTTTCCGGATCCAGGGCGCCCCGTCCCCGCTCCGCCGCCCCCACCACCGCGGCCCGGTGCCCGTGCACCTGGCGCCCGGCGACGATATGGGCGGGGTCACAACCCAGGGCTTCGCACACCAGGCGCCGGTTGGCCCGCACGTTCTCCGGCGCGTCCCCCACGCCGAACCCCATGTTCAAAGAGGCCAGGGGTCCCGTGCTCACCCCGCCCCGGCGGGTGGTGAAGGCATGTTTGACCAGCCCGGTGGCGTCCAAAAGGGCAAAGGTCAGGAGTTCCGGCATCTACCCCACCTGTTCCAGATATTCGTCCAGTTCGCGCAGTCTCTTCAGGGCCTCCGCGATGCGGGCCGGATCGCCCCGGCTCTCGAGCAGCCCGATCTTGCGGTCGAGCGACTCCCGCACCTGCGCCAGGGTCGGGGCGGGTGCCGAACCGGTCAGGACGTGTTCCTGCAACCAGGCCGGTATGATCACCGGCCAGCCCCGTTCCTCGGTCAACAACCGGGCCAGCCGTGCCGCGGCCTCCGGTTCGCCGTGCACGACGAAGGTCAGCCGGGGCGGGACCCGGAAATGGCCGGCCCACGCCAGGAGCCCCTTCTGGTCGGCATGACCCGAGAAGACGTCCAGACTCTTGATCCTGGCCCGGACCGTGATTTCCTCGCCGAAAATGGTGACCCGGGCCGCCCCTTCCAGCAGGCTGCGCCCCAGGGTGCCCTCGGCCTGGTAGCCCACGAAGAGCACCGTGGCCTCCGGACGCCAAAGGTTGTGTTTCAGGTGGTGGCGAATGCGGCCGGCGTCGGCCATGCCGCTGGCCGAGATGATGACGGCCGGTCCCTGCAGCTTGTTCAAAGCCTGGGACTCCTCCACCGTCCGGGCGTAGTGCAGGGCGGGGAAGTCCAGGGGCTCCTCGCCCTTACACAGCATATCCTGAACCTGCGTTCCGTAGCACTCGTGGTGCTTCTCGAAGACGGCGGTGGCCGCTATGGCCATCGGACTGTCGATGTACACGGGCACGGGGGGAATGCGTCCCCCTTCCCAGAGGCGGTGCAGGAAGTAGAGGAGATCCTGGGTGCGTTCGGCGGCGAAGGCGGGAATGACGAGCGGACCGCCGCGGGCGTAGGCTTCGTTGACCACTTCGGCCAGCAGGTCGGCCGGATCGCGCGTATCCTGGTGCAGCCGGTTGCCGTAGGTGGACTCGATGAGCAGGTAGTCCGTCTCTTCCACCGCGGTCGGTCCGGCCAGAAGCGGATGGTAGTTTTCGTTGCCCAGGTCCCCGGAGAACAGGATGCGGATGCCCTCCCCGACCACGGTAACCTCGGCCATGGCCGAGCCCAGAATGTGGCCGGCGTCCAGAAAGCGCACCCGGAAGGCGCCCAGGTCCGCCTCCTGCCCGTACCCGACACGGTCGAAAAAGGACAGGGCGGCGAGGCCGTCGGCAGCCGAGTAGATGGGCTCGATCCGTTCCCGTCCGGCCCTTTGCCCGCGCCGGTTCTTTTGCTCCACTTCCATCTCCTGCACGTGGCCGGAGTCCGGCAGCATCACTTCGCACAGGTCCACGGTGGCCCCGGTGGCCAGCACGCGGCCCCGGAAGCCGTGTTTGACCAGGTAGGGAATGCGCCCGCTGTGGTCGATGTGGGCGTGGGTCAAAAGGATGTGGGAAAGGGACCCCGGGTCGACGGGAAAGGGTTGGTAGTTGCGTTCGCGCAAGGCCTTGGGACCCTGGAAAAGCCCGCAGTCCACCAAAATGGACTGGGTACCGGTGGACAGGAGGTAGCAGGACCCGGTGACCGAACCGGCGGCGCCCAGAAAACGCAGAAGCACGGCTTTCTCCCCTTTTTGGTCAGTTGAAAGAGTATTCACCCCGGCCGGCCGCAATCCCTGCCGGAGCGTCGAAAAGGGCCCGGTGTCTCACCGGGCCCGCGCGGGAACCCTTCCTAGATCCCGGGCAAAACGGGCGGCTGCGAAGCGGAGAACGGACACACACCGCGGGGACGATCATGAACCGGGAAAACCACGGCCCTGAAGGCCAAAAAGTTCATTCCGCCGGCCACCAGGCCAAAACCCAGTTTGACGACGTTGATTACCACAATATTGGATATCACGGGAAACATGCCCAGGCTATAGTAGACCAGCGAGTTGAATAGTAATAACGAACCCAGGCTGACCAGGAGAAACTTCAAACCACTGAAGAGCGAAAGCTTTCCTTTGGAAGCGAAAGTGACACGACCATTCACGATGAATTTTATAACGGTCGTAATGACAAATGCCGCGGTATTGGCGACGATGAAACCCATGGCCCCTATGCCGACAAGGATATAGATGACGTTGAACAGGGCCACATCGACGATGTTGGCCCCGGCGCCGACGGCCATAAAAACCATGATCTGTTTTTTTCTGCGATACAGTTCCTTTATTTTCATCCGGTCCATCCCGTTTCGTTTCCCAGGTATTACGTACTATTATAGCACCGGTCAGTCCGGTGTGGGTGAACAAATTGTCAATTTTCCTTGACGGGTACCCGCCCGCGCTTCGGCCGGGTTGGTGCGCCTGACTATTATACGCGCCCGCGCCGGCGTTTGCGAGGCCTTCCTTGACAGCCTCCCTGCCGCCGGCTATGCTTAAGGTAGCGAAGGAGTGAACGTCCATGCCCATCTACGAGTTCCGTTGTGAAAAATGCCAACGGCGTTTTGAAAAGCTCTGTCCCATCGGGGAAAGCGGCCACAACCTGCAGTGTCCCGCCTGCGGTGCCCCTGGCCCCCGGCGGGTCATGTCCGGCTTCGCCACCGGCGGCGGCGGCGATTCGGATGCCGCCGCTTCTTCCGGCGGCGGGTGCGCCGGCTGCGCGGGCGGCAGTTGCGCCACCTGCCATTAGCCCCGTGGTCCCGGAACCGGTCTGGGCGGAAATAGACCTGGACGCCCTGGCCCACAACGTCCGCCGGGCCGTCAGGCTGGCCGGTCCGGCGCGGGTGATGGCCGTGGTCAAGGCCAACGCCTACGGCCACGGAGCGCTGCCCGTGGCCCGGACCGCCCTGGCCGCCGGGGCCGCCTGGCTGGGGGTGGCCCGCGCCGGGGAAGGAGCGCACCTGCGCCGCGCCGGCATCGACGCTCCCATCCTGGTCTTCGGGCTGGTCGCCCCGGCCCAGGTGCCGACGGTTTTGGACCTCGGTCTTACCCCGGCGGTCTTCGATCTGGAACAGGCCGCCCTCTGGGCGAACCTGGGACACCGGGCCGGGGTACACCTGAAGGTGGATACCGGCATGGGGCGTCTCGGTTTTTCCCCGGAGCGGCCGGAAGAGATTCTGCAGGCCGCCCGGATGCCCGGTCTGCGGCTTAAGGGAGTGTTTACCCACTTCGCCACCGCCGACGGCCCGGACCTGGCCTACGCCGCCTGGCAACTGGAACGTTTCCTGGACGTGATCCGGCTGCTTCGCGACGCCGGCCATACCGGTTTTATCGCCCACGCGGCCAACAGCGGCGCCCTCCTCAACCTGCCCCGGGCCCGCCTGGACATGGTACGGCCGGGCATCATGCTCTACGGCTACCACCCGGCCGGAAAACCCGACCCGGACCTGCGGCCGGTGATGAGCCTCAAGGCGCGGGTGGCCCAGGTCAAAGCCGTGCCCCGCGGTTCCCGCGTCGGTTACGGGTCCACCCACGTTACCCCGGAAGCGACCGTCATCGCCACCGTGCCCGTGGGCTACGCCGACGGTTACAGCCGCCTGCTCTCCTCGCGGGGCGAGATCCTGATCCGCGGACGGCGCGCCCCGGTGGTGGGCCGCGTCTGCATGGACATGCTCATGGCCGACGTGGGCCACATCGACGGGGTACAAACGGGGGACGTGGCGGTGCTGTACGGCGGTCAGGGTGGAGAGTTCATCGGCGCGGACGAGGTGGCGACCCGAACAGGCACCATCAGTTACGAAGTACTTTGCGCGGTGGCGGCGCGGGTTCCCCGGATCTACCGGGGCACCGACGCCTGATCCCGTCCGTCCACAAACCTGGCCGGGTGGTCCTGTCCCGCCGCGGTCTCCTTCTTGCCCCGATCCGACCGGAGTACGTCCGGAAGCTTCAGGTTGACGGATATTGCGGCTGGGAGTCCACGATCTCGTGCCGTGGGAGGAAAGCCGTCCGCCCGGAAGGCGGTTAGCGCCTCCCACACAACCCGGAATCCTTCTGCCACAGCATTGGACGATTATTCCGCCGCCGTCAGGCAACGGTCACCTGACATCACATCTCGTTGCGCCATAAGGAAACAAATTCCGCCGGGTTCAGAATGGGCAGTCCCGGAGCCGCCTGCTCCGGAAAGTGTTTCTTGTTTCCAGTCACCAGGATCGTCCTATCGATGGCCAGGGCAACTTCCAAAAACGGTTCGTCGTCGGGATCCGGCAGCCTGTATGCAAGAGGCCTGACTGAGGGAAGGATACCGTCCGTTTCTATCTTCATAATAATTAATTCTATTTCTTCCCGGTCAAAACCGAATTTGGCACGGCTAAGAACATCGCGGTACTCGGAAATAATCCTGGCATCGTAAACAACTTTAAGGAGTCCTCCGGCGACGCCGCGGACAATCGCACCCGCGTTGCCATGTGCCTTGAGCAGACCGGAAACGAGTACGTTGGTATCCAATACAATCTTCATCGCGGCCGGCTTTGCCGAACGGCCCGGATTTCGGCTTCGATTTCGTCTTCCGTAATGGTATCGAGTCCTGCCCGGCGGGATTTTTCCTGAATTTTGTTTACGGCCAGGGTGGCGCGGGCGCTACGCAGGGCCCTGAGGTAATCGTCCAGGCCATCATCGTCTACTCCGGAAAGAACCGCCATCGGCTTGCCGTTGGAGGTGATTATCAAATCCCCTTCGCTTTCCAGTTTACGCCAAATTTCGCCCGATCTCAACCTCATGTCGCGCACCGTTACAAAGCGCATCAGGAATCACTCCCTTACCCTTCTGGGTCACATTCATGATACACGAGCGTGCTACATTTTGTCAACCGGAACAGTCACGGCCAGGATGAAAAATCTCCAATTACCTTTTCAAGGACGTCTCGCCGCTCCATTGGTTACTCCGCGATAGTGGCGCCGGTTCCCCGGATCTGCCGGGGTACTCTTTCCCACAGGCTTGGGTAACGGACGGCATCCTTGAACCTTCGGTTGGTGGCCCCCAAGGCCTCGTCCAGGATGGCCGCGGTCGCCGCCGTCCCCACGTCCGTCCGGTCGACGGTCATGGACGGGCTGACGAGCCTGACGTTGCGGTACAGGCCCACCCTGCCGATCGGCAGGCCACGCTTTTTGGTCTCCCCTATTTATTCGGCCGCGGCCGGGGCATCCGGCGCCTTGTTTTCCCCCGCCAGTTCTATAACCGGCAACAGGCCCATGCCCCATACGTCCCCGATCGCCGTCCTCCTGGCCCGCTCTCCGCTGGCGTAAAACGCTGATAAAGCCATCCAGTATTTCATGACTGAAAGCAAATCCCCTTCCCGATTTTGTCTTCAGAGATTACCTCATATACTATGTTCAAACCGTTGCACCCTCCCGTCCACTTCGGATAATTCTTCGGTAGGCCTCCGGATCGGTATCCCCTTCCGTGCTAAAGACCAACACCCGCGACGAGCGGTCCAACCGCAGGGCGGAGCGCAGTGCCAGCCCTTCCTCCCGCGCACAAACCGCCAGGAGACCGGTGGTCACCGCCCCGGACTCCCCGGAAAGGACCTGCGGATCCGCACCCAGGGGGTTGGCCAGGACGCGCATGCCCAGGACCGCCACCTCGTCGGGGCAGGAGATGAACAGGTCGGCCCAGTCCCAGAGGATGGGCCAGCTTAAGGGGTTGGGCTCCCCGCAGGCCAGTCCCACCATGATGGTGTCCATTTCTCCGGTCACCGCCCGGGGCCGGCCGTCTCCGGCCAGGGCGGACCGATAGTGGCAGTCGGCCCGGTTTGGCTCCACCACCGCGGTCAGGGGCCGCCCCGGACCGCCCGCGGCGGCGAAAAATCCCGCGACGGCGCCGGCCAGGGAGCCTACCCCGGCCTGTACCAGAACGTGAGTCGGCATGTCCACTCTTTCGGCGCGCAACTGCTCCAGGGCCTCGGCCGCCATGGTGGTATAGCCCTGCATGATCCAGGCCGGTATGTCCCGGTAGCCCTCCCAGGCCGTATCCTGGACCACCACCCAGCCGCGGGCGGCGCCGTGCGCCGCGGCCAGCCGCACCGTGTCATCGTAGCCGAGGTCGGTGACGAAGGCCTCCCCCCCGGCCGCCTGGATATGTTCCAGGCGTATGGACGCCGAGCCCTTGGGCAGGTAGATCACCGCCCGGTGACCAAGCCGGCGGGCGGTCCAAGCCACGCCGCGGCCGTGGTTGCCGTCCGTGGCCGTGGTAAAGGTCAGGTCACCCAGCCTCTCCCGGGTCTCCGGTGCGGCCAGCACCGCGAAAGGAAGGGTGTCGGCCCCCAGGCGGGCGGCCAGGTGGCGGCCGATGGCATATGTCGCTCCCAGCACCTTAAAAGCCTGCAGGCCGAAGCGGCGGGACTCGTCCTTGACATATACGCCCGCCACTCCCAGGTGGCCGGCCAGGCGGGGCAGGCTCAAAAGCGGGGTCGCCCCGTACCGGGGAAAGCTGCGGTGAAAGGCCCGGACGCCCTCCACTCGCGCGGGGGCGAAAAGGGCCGGGAAAACCCCGGCCCCCTCCCGCCGGGCCCGCGGATTGGTCACCCACCTGATTGATTCAATCAAATCGCACTCCTCGCTTCGGGGAGCAGGTCCCGGGGCCGATCAGGCAGACGCCGGAACGGTTCCTTCAAGCCCCCGGCTTCAGCCGGGGGTAGTTGAGAGTTTTCCGGCATCCTAAACCCCCGTTTCTAAACGGGGGTCGAGAAGCAGGCCCCCAGTTCCGCGCTCAACCAGGTCCCATCAGTCAATCAACTCGGACAGCGGCCGGTACGGCAGGCCCAGGGCCTGGGCCACCGCGGCATGGGTCACGTGGCCGTCCAGCACGTTCACGCCGCGGGCCAGCGCCGGATCCTCCCGGACCGCCCCCGCCAGGCCCAGTCCGGCCAGTTTCAGGGCGTAGGGGGTAGTGGCGTTGGTCAGGGCGAACGTGGAGGTACGGGCCACCGCGCCGGGGATGTTGGCCACGGCGTAGTGGATGACCCCGAATTTCTCGTAGACGGGGTCGGAGTGCGTGGTCACCCGGTCGGCCGTCTCCACGCAGCCGCCCTGGTCGATGGCCACGTCCACGATCACCGCCCCCGGCCGCATGGACCGCACCATGTCCGCCGTCACCAGCTTGGGCGCCCTGGCCCCGGGGATGAGGACGGCCCCGACGACCAGGTCGGCCTCCCGGACCGCGTCCCGGATGCTGTGGCCGTCCGCCATGCAGGTCATCACCCGGGCGCCGAAAATGTCGTCCAGATAGCGCAGCCGGTCGGCGTTTTTGTCCACAATGGTCACCTGCGCCCCCATGCCCACGGCCATCTTGGCCGCGTTGGTCCCTACCGTGCCGCCGCCGATTACGGCTACCCGCCCGGGAAGCACGCCGGGCACCCCGCCCAGGAGGACCCCCCGGCCCCCGTACTGTTTTTCCAAATAGTGCGCGCCGATCTGCACCGCCATACGGCCGGCCACTTCACTCATGGGAATCAGGAGCGGCAGGGCGCCCCGGTCGGTCTGGATGGTTTCGTAGGCCACACCGGCCACCCGCTTGCCCAACAGAGCCCGGGTCAGTTCCGGTTCCGGAGCCAGGTGCAGGTATGTGAACAGGATCTGGCCCTCCCGGAACAATCCGTACTCCGGCGGCAGCGGCTCCTTGACCTTGACCACCATGTCGGCCTGTTCCCAGACCCCGGCGTTCGAGGCGGCGAGGACCGCCCCGGCCGCGGCGTAGTCCGCGTCGTCAATGCCGCTGCCCAGACCGGCGCCGGTTTCCACCACCACCCGGTGCCCGGCCCTGACCAAGGCCGCGGCGCCGGCCGGCGTCAATCCCACCCGGAACTCGTGATCCTTGATCTCTTTGGGTACCCCGACGATCATTCCGTACCATTCCCCCCGGCGAATGTCCGTCCCCGTACCCCGAAGCGCCTGCGGCGCTTCGGGTATCCCGGCCCTACACCCTTTGCTCCCCTTCCGGGCGCCAGCGCAGGTCGGGCTGGCGCGCCGCCCGGGTCTCGTCCAGGCGGCCGAAAGCCGTGGTGTGGGGCGCCGCATGGACCTTGGCCGGATCTTCGGCGGCCTCGCGGGCGATGGCCGCCATGGCCGCGATGAAGGCGTCCAGGGTCTCCACGCTCTCCGTCTCGGTCGGCTCGATCATCATGGCCTCTTCCACGATGAGCGGGAAGTAGACGGTGGGCGGATGGAAACCGTAATCCAGCAAACGTTTGGCCATGTCCAGGGTCCTGACACCAAAGGCGTCCTTCTGGCGCTTCCCGGAGAGGACGAACTCGTGCATGCAGGGGCGGTCGTAAGGCAGGTCGAAGTACGGTTTCAAGTGCTGCATGACGTAGTTGGCGGCCAGCACCGCGTCACCCGACACCTGTTTCAGGCCCGGGGCCCCCAGGGAGCGGATGTAGGCGTACGCCTTGACCAGCACGCCGAAGTTGCCGTAGAAGGAGCGCACCCGGCCGATGGAATCGGGCCGGTCGTAATCGAGGTGATAGCGCCCCTCGCGGCGTTCCACCAGGGGCACCGGCAGGAAAGGCACCAGATCCTCTTTCACGCCCACCGGTCCCGCCCCGGGACCACCGCCGCCGTGCGGCGTAGCGAAGGTCTTGTGCAGGTTAAAGTGCACCACGTCGAAACCCATGTCTCCGGGACGGCTGTAACCCATGATGGCGTTGGCGTTGGCTCCGTCGTAATACAGCAGGCCCCCCGCCCGGTGCACCGCTTCGGTGATGACGTGGATGTTTTCGTCGAAGAGGCCCAGGGTGTTGGGATTGGTCAGCATGAGGCCGGCCACGTCCCCGTCCAGAGCTTTTTCGAGGGCCCGGACGTCGATGCCGCCCCGGCGGTCGGAAGGCAGGGACACCACCTCGTAACCGGCCATGGCCGCCGTGGCCGGATTGGTACCGTGTGCCGAATCCGGTACCAGGATCTTCCGCCGGGGGTTGCCCCGTTTTTCATGGTAGGCCCGGATCAGGAAGATCCCGGTCAGTTCGCCGTGGGCCCCGGCGGCCGGCTGCATGGTGACCCGGGCCATGCCCGCGATCTCCGCCAGGTACCGTTCCAGTTCGTAGATGATTTGCAGGGCCCCCTGGACCGCCTCGCCGGGCAGGTAGGGATGGATCCCCGCCAGGCCCGGCAGCCGGGCCACGGCCTCGTCCACCTTGGGGTTGTATTTCATGGTGCAGGACCCCAGGGGATAGAAGCCGGTGTCCACCCCGAAATTGAGGTTGGACAGGGCGGTGAAGTGGCGGACCAGTTCCACCTCGCTCACCTCGGGCAGGCGGGGCGGTTTCTCCCGTCGCAGGTGGGCGGGGATGTCAGCCGGCGGCACGTCGGCCTCCGGCAGCGAGCAGGCCCGCCGGCCGGGGGAACCCATCTCGAAAATGAGGGGAACGCCGTCTTTTCTCAGCATGCCGCCACCTCCGCAAGAGCCGCCTGCAGGCGGTCGATATCGTCGCGGGTGCGTTTTTCGGTTACCGCCACCAGGAAGTGCCCCGCCAGCTCCGGGTAGAACCGCCCCAGTTCCGGCCCCGCGACCAAGTCGTGGGCCAAAAGGGCTGCCTCGATCTTCTCCCAGGGGTAATGGCTTTTCACCACGAACTCCTTGAAAAAGGGAGCGGCAAAGGCGGCCGCGAAACCGGGCACGGCCGCGACGCGCTGGCGCGCGTAAGCGGCTTTGGCCGCGCACAAATCCGCCACCCGGGCCAGCCCCGCCGGACCCAGGGCCGACAGGTGCACCGTGGCCGCCAGGGCGCACAGAGCCTGATTGGAACAGATGTTGGAAGTGGCCTTCTCCCGGCGGATGTGCTGCTCCCGCGCCTGCAGGGTGAGTACGAAGGCCCGCTGCCCCCGCGTGTCGACCGTCGCCCCCACGATCCGGCCGGGCAGGTGGCGCACCAACTCGGCGCGGGCGGCCAAAAAGCCCAGGCCCGGTCCGCCGAAACTCATGGGAAGCCCCAGGGACTGCCCCTCCCCGCAGGCGATGTCGGCCCCGTACTCGCCCGGCGGCTTCAAGAGACCCAGGGAGACCGGGTCGGCGCAGACGACCAGGAGCGCCCCGGCGGCGTGGGCCGCCCGCGCCATGGTTTCGACGTCCTCCAGACAACCGAAGAAGTTCGGTTGCTGTACGATCAAAGCCGCCGTCCGCGGCGTCAGCGCGTCGACCACGGTAACCCCGTTCCGGAAGGGAAGCTCCTCCAACTCCACCCCGCGCGGGGTCAGATAGGTGGCCAGCACCTGCCGGTATTCCGGATGGACACAGCGCGCCACCGCCACCCGCGGACGCCCGGTCTTGCGCACCGCCATCACCGCCGCCTCGGCCAGGGCGCTGGCCCCGTCGTACATGGAGGCGTTGGCCACGTCCAGGCCGGTCAATTCCGCGATCATGGTCTGAAACTCGTAGATGGCGGTCAGGGTGCCCTGGCTGATTTCCGGCTGGTAGGGCGTGTAGGCGGTGTAGAATTCGGAGCGCCCGGTCACGGCGTCCACCACGGCCGGCACGAAGTGGTCGTAGCAGCCGCCGCCGAGGAAACACGTCACCGCGGCGTTTTTCGCCGCCAGGGTCTCCAGATGGCGGACCAGTTCCATTTCGGAGAGCCGGGGGGGCAGGTCCGGGTCCCGGGAAAGGCGCACCGCCGCCGGAATGCCGGCGAACAGGTCGTCCACGGAGGCCAGGCCGCAGGCGGCCAGCATCTTTTGCCGGTCTTCCTCCGTATGCGGAACGTACGCCACCGCCATCACCCCTCTTCTTTCAGCATATCCTGGTAGGCGGCGGCGGAAAGCAGTTGTTCCAGTTCCGCCGGGTCGGCCATGGCCACGACGACCATCCAGCCCTCCCCGTAAGGGTCCTGGTTGACCAGTTCGGGGTGCCCGGCCAGTTCCCGGTTTACCTCGACGACGGTGCCGGAGACCGGGGCGTACAGGTCGGAAACCGATTTGACCGACTCCACCGCTCCGAAGGGCTCCCCGGCCCGGAGCTCGAACCCCGCCTCGGGCAGTTCCACGTACACCACGTCTCCCAGGGCCTCCTGGGCGAAGTGGGTGATGCCCACCGTGCCCCGCCCGCCGCTGGCGCGGATCCATTCGTGTTCCCTGGTGTACAAGAGATCCTCGGGATACATGCCTCATTCGCCTCCCTGTTTTTTCCTGCGGTAGAACGGCGTGGGTACCACCCGCGCCGCGCATTCCCGCCCGCGGATGACCACCGCCAGTTCCGTCCCCGGCCGCGCGTGTTCCGGGGCCACGTATCCCAGCCCGATGGCCCGGCCCAGGGTGGGGCTCAAAGTGCCCGAAGTCACCGTGCCGGTCTGCCGCCCCCCTTGCATTAAGGCATAGCCTTGCCGGGCGATCCCGGGGCCGGTCAGTTCGAAGCCGGCCAGCTTTTTCCCGGCGCCCTCCTCCTTTTGACGCCGCAGAGCCTCCCGTCCGCTGAAATCCCCCTTGGCGAAGCTCACGAAACGGTCCAGGCCCGCCTCCAGCGGAGTGGTCCCTTCGTCCAGTTCGTGCCCGTAAAGGGGCAGGGCCGCCTCCAGGCGCAGCGTGTCCCGCGCCCCCAACCCGGCCGGCACCAGGCCGTCGTCCTCACCCGCGGCCAGCAAGGCCGCGAAGAGACCTTCCGCCCGGGCGGGAGAGCAGTAGAGTTCGAAGCCGTCCTCACCGGTGTAGCCGGTACGGGACAGTAGACAGTCCACCCCCGCCACCGGCACGCCGCTGCGGAACCGGTAGTAGCCGATCCGGTCCAGCGGTTCCCCGGTGACCCGGCCCAGGACGGCCGCCGCCCGCGGCCCCTGCAGGGCCAAAAGGGCCCATTCGGCGGAGCGGTCCTCCACGGTCACGTTTTCCCGTCCCCGCTCGCGCAGCCAGGCCAGATCCTTGTCCTTGTTGCCCGCGTTGACCACCAGCAGGTAATCCTCCACCCCCAGGCGGTAGACCAGGATATCGTCCAGAACCCCGCCCGTGGTCAGACAGACCGGGCTGTAGGCCGCCTGGCCGACACCCAGCCGCCCCACGTCCGCCGTGACGGCCCACTGCAGAAAAGCAGCGGCCCCCGGCCCCCGCACCCCGATCTCGCCCATGTGCGAGGCATCGAACAAGCCGGCCGCCTCCCGCACGGCCCGGTGTTCGGCCGCGATGCCGGAATATTGGACCGGCATCGCGAAGCCGCCGAAGTCCACCATTTTGGCGCCCAGGCGGCGATGCAGGCCGTAAAGCGGCGTCCTTTGCAGCTCCAAGTCAACCCCTCCCATCCAGGTAGATTTTGCCCCGATTCCAAACCGAAAAAAAACAAGACAGAGGAGATGCCATTGATGCATCCCCTCTGTCCTGACGACCTGAGAGTTTCATCCGTCGCGGGGCGGCGGACTTGCCCCTTCGGTGTCCGGCGGGCATAGGCCCCCGGAACTCTCCAGAGGTTGGTCCGGCAACTTTTCGCTGCGCGCGTCAAGCCGCCTTCATCCCCATGATTCGGACTGGCGCAAAGCACACGGAATACGGTATCCTGAAACCATTAAAGCACCGGCCGGGCCCGGTGTCAAGACGTTCCCAGCGCCGTCACCCGGCTTCTCGCGGGCGGAAATCGACCGTTCGGCCCGGCGGGCGGCGGGCACCCTTCCGGAAGCCGGCAGGAAAGACGGTTTCTTTGTCGAAATTTAAATTTTATAGGGCGAACACGGCCCGGGACGCGGAAGGAGGTGTCATGGAACCCGGGTATTCGCCGTCTTTTATGTCAAAATAAGGAAGTGAATCCCAGCTCTATGCCCAAGGGACTGAAGCGCGAACTCAACCTGCTCGACATGACCATGCTGGGTATGGGTGCCATCATCGGATCCGGCTGGCTCTTCGCCTCCCAGAAGGCGGCCAACCTGGCCGGACCGGCGTCCGTCCTCTCCTGGGTGATCGGCGGCATCGCCGTCATTTTCATCGCCCTGGTCTACGCGGAAATGGGCGCCATGCTGCCCGAAGCGGGCGGCCTGGTCCGTTATCCCCAGTACTCGCACGGCACCTTCGTGGGCTACATCATGGGCTTCGCCTGTATCGTGGCCTACTCCACGGTAATCGCCATCGAGGCCGAAGCGGTGGTGCAGTACATGAGCGCCTACGTACCGTCGCTGTACGCCAACAACAACATGACTTCCTCCGGCTGGCTCCTGACCGTCGTGTTCATCGTGATCTTTTTCCTGTTGAACTACTTCAGCGTCAGGATCTTCGCCAAGGTCAACACCATCGTCACCCTGCTCAAATTCGTCACGCCGGCCCTCACCGTACTGGTCCTCCTGACCCGGTTCCATGCGGCCAATCTGACCTTCGGCGGCAACTTCGCCCCCTTCGGGGTACCCGGCATCCTGACGGCGGTTTCCTCCGGCGGCATCGTCTTCGCCTTCCTGGGCTTCCGCCAGGCGGTGGACATGGCCGGCGAAGCCAAAAACCCGGGACGCAACGTGCCTTTGGCCATCATCATCGCCGTGGTCATCGGCATAGTCCTCTACGCCCTGCTGGAAACCACCTTCCTGGGCGCCCTGCGGCCCGAAACCCTGTCCGCGGGGTGGGGTCACCTGTCTCTGAAGGCTCCCTTCTACGATCTGGCCATGATTCTCGGTTTCAACTGGCTGGCCTTCATCCTGGCCGGCGACGCCCTGCTTTCACCCGCCGGCACCGGCAACATCTACACCGCCTCCACCTCCCGGCTGGTGCTGGCCCAGGCCAACAACGGCTTCTGGTGGCGGGTCTTCAAGGGTGTGGACGAACGCTCGGGCGTGCCCCGTCCGGCCCTGTGGCTCACCCTGCTCCTGGCCCTGGCCTGGACCGCCCCTTTCCCCACCTGGAGCAAACTGGTCGGAGTGGTCTCGGGGGCCGTGGTGTTCACCTACATGATCGGCCCGGTCTCGGCCCTGGCCTTCCGGCGCACCGCCCCCGCCATGAAGCGGCCCATGCTGTTGAAGGGTCTGCCGGTCATCGCCCTTTTGGCCTTCATCGTCGGCACCCTGCTCATCTACTGGAACGGCTGGTCCACCGACTGGGTGGTCGTGGTGATCGACCTGTGCAGCCTGATCCTCTACGCCGGTTTCATCATCTTCCGGAAGGACCTGCGCCGGGACACCGGCAAGAACGTCAAGGCCGGTATCTGGCTGGTCGTGTACATGTTCTTCCTGCTGGCCGTTTCCTACGCCGGCAGCCACGCCTTCGGCGGCCACGACCTGATCAGGTACCCGCTGGACATGGTCGTGGTGATCATCGGAGCGATAATCTTCTTCTACTGGGGCTACGCCTCCGCCTTCCTGACCCCGGACATGGAAGAGGCCGTGCAGCGACAGGCCCGGGACGAAGAATACCTGGAAAAGGAACTGCACGAGATATAGGAAACGGGCGAAACGGCAAGGTGCCCTGCGAAAGGCGGGCACCTTGCTTTGTTAATCTATTAAAATTTTATTAAGGTTTTCCAGCGGTACAGGACAAACCGGTTTGGCGCCGAAGAATTCACGGACCAACGAGCGCCTTCGCACCATTGTTGGCAAGCGGACCGGTATTCCGTCCGGGGAGGTGGGCCGGAGGACGGAACCGGCGGGAGCACCAGGAGCACCGGGGCCGAGCAAACCAGCGGAGGTTTTACCCGGTGGGCACTCAGGCGTTCGAAAATTCGGAACTTTGCCAACAAAGGAGTGACCATCGTCACCATGGCCCAAGGATTGAAACGCGAACTGAACCTCCTCGACCTGACCATGTGCAGCCTGGGCGCCATCATCGGTTCCGGCTGGCTCTTCGCGTCCCAGAAGGCGGCCAACCTGGCCGGACCGGCGGCCATCACCTCCTGGCTCATCGGCGGCATATGCGTCCTGTTCATCGCCCTGGTGTATTCCGAGATGGGCGCCATGCTGCCGGAGGCCGGAGGCATGGTCCGTTATCCCCAGTATTCGCACGGCAACTTTGTGGCCTACATCATTTCCTTCGCCTGCATCATCGCCTACTCGACGGTGGTGGCCATCGAGGCCGAGGCGGTCGTCCAGTACATGAGTGCCTACGTCAACGGGTTGTTCGCCAACAATTCGATGACCTTCGCCGGCTGGATCCTGACCCTGGTCTTCATAGTGGTGTTTTTCCTCTTGAACTATTTCAGCGTCCGCATCTTCGCCAAGGTCAACACGGTGGTGACGCTGCTGAAGTTCATCACCCCGGTGCTCACGGTGCTCGTGCTGCTGGCCTTCTTCCACGGGGCCAACCTCTCCTACGGGGGCAGTTTCGCGCCGTTCGGCACGGCCGGCATTTTCTCGGCGGTTTCCTCCGGCGGTATCGTCTTCGCCTACCTGGGCTTCCGCCAGGCGGTGGACATGGCCGGCGAGGCCAAAAACCCCAGCCGGAACGTGCCCCTGGCCATCATCATAGCCGTTTTGATCGGCATCGTCCTCTACGCCCTCTTGCAGACCACCTTCCTGGGCGCCCTTTCGTCCGATACCCTGTCCAAGGGCTGGGGACACCTGGCGCTCAAGGCCCCCTTCCTCGACATCGCCAAAATCCTGGGTCTGGGCTGGCTGGCCGTCATCCTGGCCGGTGACGCCCTGCTCTCGCCCGCCGGCACCGGCAACATTTACAGCGCCTCCACTTCGCGCGTGATCCTGGCCCAGGCCAACAACGGCCTGTGGTGGCGGATCTTCCAGCGCGTGGACGAGAAGTCCGGGGTGCCCCGCCCGGCGCTGTGGCTCACCCTGATCCTGGCCTGTTTCTGGACCCTGCCCTTCCCGACCTGGAGCGCCATGGTGGGGGTGACCTCCGGCGCCGTGGTGTTCACCTACATGATCGGGCCGGTCTCCGCCCTGGCCTTCCGGCGCATCGCCCCGGACCTGCACCGTCCCATGACGCTCAAGGGCCTGCCGGTGATCGCCCTTTTGGGTTTCATCGTCGGCACCCTGCTCATCTACTGGAACGGCTGGTCCACCGACTGGATCATCGTGGTGGTGGACCTCGTGAGCCTGGTCCTCTATTTCGGCTTCATGCAGGCGCGTCCGGAGTTGCGCCGCGACCTGGGCAAGCAGATCAAGGCCGGCGTCTGGATGGTGGTCTACATGGTCTTCCTTCTGGCCATCTCCTTCGCCGGCAGCAAGTCGTTCGGCGGCCGCAACCTCATCCCGTATCCCTGGGACATGCTGGTGGCCGCCGTCGGAGCCGCCGTCTTCTTTTACTGGGGCAACGCCTCGGCCTTCCTGACCGAGGACATGGAGAGGATATTCAAGGAACAGGAGAAGGGCGAACGGTTCCTGCGCGAGGAACTGCACGAAGCCTGAAGCCTTTCGCGCCGTTTGGTAAAGGGCCCCGGCCGGCCGGGGCCCTTCTTCCGTCCTCAGTCCGGCAGGCCAAAATACCCGCGGACATCCCGCGCCAGCTTCCGCAGGGTGGCAAAGGCCCGGTTCACCGTACGGTCCCCGTCGGCGTTGACCAGGCAGCAGCGGGCGGGGGCGAGCCACGCCCGCCGCGCCACCGTCTCCCGGTCGATACCCCGTTCGTGCAGATAGTCCCACAGGGTCAAAAGCCGGCCCAGGAGCGTCTTTTCGTCTTCCGCGCCCAACTCCTCGGTCAGGGTCGGCACGATGCCCCAGGAGATGATGCCGCCCCGCGCCAGAAAAGCGGCTATCTCCTCCGTATACCGCACGAAGATCGGTCCGTTGCCGAAGATGTCCACGGAGAGGATGTCCAGGTCCAGGCCGCTTAACAGGAAGGACCAGTCGGGGTTGCCGCACAGGTGCACGCCGCGCGGGCCCTCCAGTTGGTCCAGGAAGGCCCGGAAGTCTTCCTTGGCCAGGTTGGAGGGATAGCCGGTGAAGGAGGCAAAGAGGATTTCCAGTCCGGGTTCGTCCATCCAGACGAAGGCCCGCGGGTTTTTGGCCGCCAGTTGACGGTACTGGGCGTTGGCTTTCCGGGCGATGAAATCGTACAGAAAAGCCCGGATGTCGTCGTTGTAGATGATGGGGCGCAAATTCTCGTCGTGGATCTTGAAGCCGAAGCTGACGGGCCCGATGCTCTGGCCCCGGATCAGGGGATAGGCCGCCAGGTCGCGGGCCAAAAAGGCGTCCAGCGCCGCCGAATAACGGGGCGAAAGCCGGAAGAAGGCCTCGTCCCCCGCCTTTTCCGCGTACGCGGCCAGTTCCTCGTAAAACCGCCCCACTTCCAGTTCGATACGCAGCTTTTCCTCGTCCACGACCATGCCCGGAAAGTGCTCGCTCACCTGGACGTACATGTCCTCGTAAAAACTGTAGCGGGGCAGTTGGGGCCAGAAGGGAATGTCCACGGAAAAAGCCGCCTCCATGGCCGCCGCAATGCCGGTATGGGGCAGAATGCCCATGGCCGTGGTCAGGCAGTTGCCGGGAAGCTCCAAGTGCGCACCCCCAATTCCGGTAAACGTATGGAAGACATTATACCACGAAAAGCGCGGCACTGTCCCGCCCGGACCACCCCGGGGGTGCACGTTGCCATCCACTCGTCCTCCGCTGAAATTAACACAGAATCCACCGGGGCTTAACCATGGTTTTCCCCCGCCGTAACATCCCCCTGGTAGACTTTCCTTAAAACCTCTTTAGGGAGGTGGTGGCAAGGACCGCCCATAGACGGGCGCGCCGCCGGGCAAGCGGCCGCCCCGGCCCAAAGCGGGGAGCCCTGCTGCCCGAATAAAAAGGGAATGGAGTGAAAAACATGAAACAGTGGCGCAAAAACCTGGTGGCATTGTTGTCTGGCCTGTTCATCGCCGGATCGGCCGGTTCCCTCCCCACCACCGTATTGGCGGCTACCGCCACCCAGTCACCGATCAAACACGTGGTGATCATCTACCAGGAGAACCGCTCCTTTGACAGCTATTTCGGCACCTACCCCCATGCGCTCGACGACCCGGGCTATGTCCCCCTGCTCGGCACCCCTGCGGTCGACGGCATCCCGGCCGGCTCGTACAACCCGGACCAAAACGGCAACAAGATATACCCCTGGGTGATGGCGGCCGGCCAGGATACCAAGGATCCCGACCACGGCTACAACGACATGATTGCTTCGTACGACCGGGGGCTGATGGACAAATTCTACATCGAGTCGCAAAATCACAACGGCGGCGGCAAATTTGCCATGGGGCACCATGACTGGCGCAGCATACCTGCCTACTGGGCCTACGCGCAGCATTTCACCATCGCCGACAACTGGTTCCAGCCGATTTTCGGACCCTCCACCCCGGGCAACCTGTTCCTGGGCGCGGCGCGTTCGGGAACGGCGCCCAACGGCCTGTCCGTCGATGTTCCGCCCCTGGACGGGCCGCAGGGCGGCGACCTGTCCTGGTGGCAGGCCGATAAGGCCGCGGGCAGGTTGATACCCAATTTTACCTATGAGAACATGGGCGACAACATGGCCGCCCACGGCGTCAGCTGGGCCTGGTACCAGGGAGGCTACGGCGACGACGACGATACCTACGCCTCACACCACAACCCGTTCCAGTATTTTCAGAACTACGAGGACGGCAAGTACAAGGACAACCTCAAGGATTACTCCATGTTCGCCGAGGACATCGCCGCCGGCACCCTGCCCAGCGTGTCCCTGATCAAAGCGGGCTATCCGCAGGACGAACATCCGGTTAACAGCACTTGCCAGGCCGGCATGGATTTCGCCGTCGACAATGTCAACCTGATCATGCAAAGCCCCTACTGGAAAGACACCTTGATCATCATCACTTATGACGACACCGGCGGCTTCTGGGATCACGTCCCGCCGCCCCAGGTCACCCCCGGTCCGGACGGGCTGCAGGGTGAGGGACCACGGCTTCCGGTGATGATGATTTCACCTTACGTCAAGGAAAACTACGTCAGCCACGTCCAGTACGACACGACCTCCATCCTGAAGTTCATCGAGTGGAACTGGGGCATCCCGGCTCTGAACAACCGCGACGCCGCTGCCGCCAACCTGACCGACGTCTTTGACTTCAATCACCCGGACTTCACCCCCTACATCTTCGACGTGGGGGGAACGGCGCCGCAGTCGGCCTACGGCGTGGCCGCCAACGTGTACTTGAACAACACCCCGATGGCCGCCGGCCTGACCGCTGCCGGCGAGGGCCCGTTCATCAACCGCAGGGGTCATACGATGGTGCCGCTGGCAGAATTGGCCCGCAACATCAACGCCACGCTGCGGAGTGACCCTGCAGGCAACCTTGTGACCATGGTCAGCGGCTCAACCGCTGTTCAATTCCAGAAGGACTCGGACAGGGCCCTGGTCAACGGCCACGAAACCAGGCTTACCGATAACGTCTGGGAAAGCCCGGGCGGAAACATCTACGTCCCCTTGCGCCCGGTCGCTGATCTCTTGGGATTCGCGGTCGGCACGGGCAACGGCATCGTCAAAGTCCTGACCAACTGAACCCGCCTCAAGCGCGGCCAAAGAGAAAGGCAACGCGGAAAACATGCGCTGCCTTTCTTTCTTTTTTGCCCCCGGCCCCGGGATGTCCGCCGGAAAGTTCGGCCGGCGGGCAGCCCGGCCCGCGCAAAAAGGGATTTGGGCGCCGGCCTGGAATAGGATAATAGCGTCACGCCAAAAAAGCAGGGGGGTTGCCCGTGTTCCCCCAGACCCACCTCTACTTCGCCACCCGGCTTCTGAACCGGACCTCCGACAGCATCGCCCTGGGCAGCGTCTTCCCGGACATGGTCATCACCCGCGAGGTCACCTGGAGCGATACGCATTGCCGGGGAACCGACCTGTACCGTTACCTGGCCCCGGACCGTGAACTGCGGGACTTCTCCCTGGCCGCCGTCACCCACGGGGCGGATCCCGCCGGCCTGGACTATTACGGGGACAAAAGCTACCCTCCCTACGGCCACGGCTTCTGCTTCGAAAAAGCGCGCCCCCTGGTGGACCGAACCGTGGCCGCCTGCCGGGTCCCTCCCGACTTGGGTTGGTGGAAGGCGCACAACATCCTGGAAATGGGCATCGAACTGTGCTTTGCCGCCAGCGGCCGCTTCGGCCTCGCCCTGCAGCGGGGCTTCGCCAACGCCGGGCTCGTCGCGCGTCTGGCCGGGCGCCTGGCCCGGTTCCTGCCCCTGCCGGAGGACGAATTCATCCGCCGCATGCACGACTACCCGTCCCTGGTGGATCTTTCCCCCGCCACCGCCGGCTCCCTGGCCGAGAAGTACGCCGTCCAGACGATGCGGAAACACGGCGTGGTCATCGATACTTCCGCGGTGGCCGGGCTCATCGAGGAAGCCCGGGACCTGGTACTTCCGGACCTCGAAGGTTTCTTCCTCTTCAGCGAACGACGGGTGGCGGCGGTTCTGCAGAACCTGCCCCAGGCCTAGACCGGCGCCGCCAGGCCAAGACCGCCGCCACCGCCACCGCGGCCGCGATGGCCGGCAGCGCCGTCCACTGGGCCGCCGTCCAGCCGAAGAGAAAACGGGGGCTGTCCCCCCGCAGCATCTCCAGGAAGAAGCGCGCCCCGTTGTACAGAACCGCATAGGCCAGGAAGAGGTACCCGGAGGGCAGTTTGCGCCAGCGCAACAGAAGGAGCAGGATCACGAAGATGACCACGTCGGCCTGGCCTTCCCAAACCTCGGCCGGCCACAGCGGCTGGGGCCCGAACGTGTCGTAGGCCACCGTTCCCGGTGGATAGAGGATCCCGAAACCCTGGTGGGTGGGATCGCCGAAAGCGTCACCGTTCAACAGGTTGGCGTCCCGCCCGATGCTCTGGGCCAGGATGAGCCCGGGCGCCGCCAGATCGGCCAGGTCCCAGAAAGGCAGCCGGTATTTGCGTATGTAGATGACGGCGGCCACCAGCGCCCCGACCACCCCGCCCTGGATGGACAGGCCGCCGTGCCATATCGCGGCGATCTCGCCCGGATGGGCGGCGTAAAAGGACCAGTCGAAGAAAAACACCTGCCAGAAGCGGGCCCCCACGATGCCGGCCACCAGGACCCAAATGGAAAGGGACAGGAAGTGGTCCGCGTATTGCTCCCGGTGTTCGGCCTTCAGCAGGTACAGAACGACCGCCAGCCCGGCCAGGAAGGCCAGGATGAACACGGTGCCGTAGGCCCGCAGGGGGAAGGAGCCGATGTGCAGCCAGTATTGATGCATCAAGCCAACCTCCGTCGAAAACAGCCTTGCCCTAGTTTTCCCCCGTCTTGAAAGAGATTTCCTGTTCCCTGTTCTTTAGAAGACGTTCGATCTCCCGCACGAAGCTCTCGGCGTCCCGGAATTCCCGGTAGACGGAGGCAAAGCGCACGTAAGCCACCTCGTCCAGGTCCTTGAACTGGCCCATCACCGCCTCGCCGATCGACTGGCTCCTGACCTCCCGGTTAGCCGTACTTTTCAGTTCGCGCTCGATCTCGCCCACCATCTCCTCCAGGCGGGACACCGAAACGGGCCTTTTCTGGCAGGCCTTCAGCATCCCCTGCAGGAGTTTGTGCCGGTCGAAAGGCTCCCGCCGCCCGTCCTTCTTCACCACCACCAGGGGCAGTTCGTCCATCTTCTCGTAGGTGGTGAAGCGCCGCCCGCAGGCGGTGCATTCCCGCCGGCGGCGAATGGAATAGCCGTCCTCCACCGGCCGGGAGTCCAGCACCCTGGTGTCGACAAAACCACAAAAGGAGCAACGCAAATGTCCTCCGCCCCTTTCCGCCGCCCGCAGGCGGCGTCCATCATATGGTGCGCCTGGCAAAAAGATAATACAACATCTGGCATGAAAACACAAGGGGCGGTTCCAAACCGCGCCCTGCCGGACCTTCCCGGATCACGGGGCAAAAATGGCGCCCGTTATGGCCTCATGGGCAGTGTCAACCGAACCCGGAGCCGCTTATTAGTACAGTTAGAAGGTTCCCTTTCGCGCCGCGGGGGAGGCGCGGTCAGGGGGAAGGGCGGTTGGTAAAAGAAAGGAGACAATGCTTATGATCGACGCGCCACAAGTGAGGCCGGGCTTCTGGTCCGGCCTGGACCGCAAGGGCAGGTACACCATCTTGGCCGCCGCCGGCGGCTGGATGTTCGACGCCTTCGACATCATGCTGCTTGCCATGTTGGCCGTTCCCATCATGAAGGACCTGCATCTGGCCGCGTCCCAGTTGGCCCTGGTGTTTTCCATCCAGTTGGCGGCTTCGGCCCTGGGCGGCATCGTCATGGGGACCCTGGCCGATTACATCGGCCGCCGGACGGCCATGATCGTGAACATCCTGATTTACGCCCTATCCACGGGAGCGATTTTCCTGGCCCATTCCCTGGTTACCCTTCTGGTCCTGCGCTTTTTCACCGGCCTGGGCCTGGGCGGCGAGTGGGCCCTGGGCATGACTTTGATCGCGGAGCGGATCCCGGGCGCCATGCGGGGCCGGGCGGTGGCCCTGGGCAACATCGGGTGGCCGTTGGGCACCCTTCTGGCCGCGGTTTTCGCCTATTTCATCAACCCGGCCCTGGGCTGGCGGGCCACCTTCGCCCTGGCCGCCTTCCCCGCCCTCCTGGTGATCTGGGTCCGCGCCTATGTCCCGGAATCGGAACTCTGGCAGAGCGCCCGCCGGGTGCGCCGCGACCTGGCCCGGGAACCGGTCTCGCTTCTGGCCATTTTCGGCCGGAAGCACGTAAAGTACACCCTGCTGGTGTTCGCCGCCATCCTGTGCACCCAGTTCAGCTACTGGATGTTCTGGACCTGGCTGCCCACCTACCTGGTCAAAGCGCGGAGCTTCACCCTCTCCGGCTCCATCTTCTGGATGATCGTCACCCAGTTGGGCGCCCTGGCCGGCTACGTCACCAACGGGATCCTGCAGGACCGGATCGGCCGCCGGGCGGCCCTCTGCTTCTTCACCGTGGGTGAGGCGGTCATGATGGCCGTTTTCCTGCTGATCGTCACCAATGCCGCCTTCATGTACGTAATGGCCCTCCTGCTCGGCTTCTGCACCGGCTACTGGGCCAGCTACGGTTCGATCGTGACCGAGAACTTCCCCACCCGCGTCCGTACCACCGCCGCCGGCACCACCTACAACCTGGCGCGCGCGGTCAGCTTCGTGGGTCCCATCCTGATTACCTCGGTGGCCGCCGCCGTCAACTGGAGCGCCGCCCTGGCCATGCCGGCCGTGGCCGCCCTGCTGGTAGGCCTGCTCGTCTGGACCCTTCCCGAAACCAAGGGAAGGGACCTGGCCAGCCTGGACAGACCATAGGTGGGAAGAAGGCCCCGGGGAGTTCACCCGGGGCCTTCGGTCAACCTCAAGGACCGGCGATCGCCCGGTCGAAGTGAAGGGCCATGTCGGATGACAGGGCCAGGAGCATCCGGCAGGCGCTCATTTTCAGGATATTTGGCCTTCCGGATAACGGGTGCCGTGTTCCCGCGGCAGGGCCGGTGACGTCCGCCTCCACCCCGGCCGGACGCCAATCTCCCTGCGCCTATTGCTTTTCCGGGCGTTCAGGTCAAATCCTGATTATTATAATCAAGATTTGATTCGGGGGTGCCAGTGATGTTCGTCGGACGAAGCGACGGATTGAAATTTCTGGAAGACCAATACCACGTACCGGGCGGGCGGCTGGTGGTGGTGGTGTACTTTCCAGATGGTGCTGTCCACCCACGCCATCAGCACAGGCGACGGCTACCTGCGGCTGCCGCTGTCCCACGCTTTCATGAAGGCCCATCCGAAAGCCAGGGAGACCAAGTTTCCCTTTCCGCCCCGGATCGACGGGAGATCCGTCCGGGAGGTGCGGATGATTCCGGCCCACAACGCCCGCTTCCTTGCGGTGGAGTTTGTTTCAAACAACACAGGGCCGGTGGATCAACCCTCCCTGAATAAGAACCGGATTCCGGGCACCGACCCGGGAGTCAACAGACTGGCCGCCTGCGCTTCCACGACGGGGCAGGTCTTCATCATCGACGGACGGGTGCCCAAGGCGGTGAACCAGTGGTACAACAAGGAGAGGGCCCGGCTTCAGTCGATCAAGGACCGGCCCCACACCGGGGGAGAACCCCTCAAAACGGCCTGCCTGGCGGCCAACCGGGAGAACTTCACCACGGACTACCTGCGCAAGGCCGCGCGGCACATCAGCGACTTCTGCGTATCCCATGGGATCGGCACGCTGGTCGCCGGTGTCAACACGGGGCAAAAGCAGAACATAGATATCGCCATGTCAACAACCAGAACTTCGTGGCGATTCCGTTTTTGGAAGTTCCGGCGGCTTCTGAAAAACCTGTGCGAAAGGTACGGTATCCTCTACGTCGAGATCGAGGAAAGCTACACCAGCCGTGCGAGTTTTCTGGATCGGGACAAAAACCATTTTCTCCTGGGGAATGCAAATTCAAAAACGCCCCTTTGGACATAGCCGACCTGAATACCGCATTGACCAGGTTCAAACCCGACACAGACGCAGCAAAAGTGTATCACTACCTGTTTGCCAAAAGCGGTTTTACCAGGGACGTCCACAAGTATGCCAAAGAGCCGGGGATACATCTTGCCCACGTGGACGAGATGTTTTGATCCCGGGCGCTCACCGGGGAGCCTTCCTACACCGCCGGCCCATCCCCCCGGCGGGGAGTGTGATATCCCGGCACCTCCACCAGGATGACATCCATGCCGATCTTCACGATCTTGTTCCAGGGCACGACAATCTCCTGTTCGCGGCCGAAGACGCCCAGGAACCGGTTGGCCCCGGGCAGGATCAGGGCGGTCACCTTCCCTTCGGCCAGGTCGATGTCCACGTCCTTGATGGGACCGAGCCGCTGTCCGTCCACCACGTTGACCACGTCGCGCGCCTTGAGGTCGGATATCTTGACCACCAAAGACGTCCTCCTTTGTTATCCACTTTATCTGCTATTGTGAGATATGTTGGAAAGAGTACCGGTAGAACCACCGGGCGCCCCTGGCCGGACTGCCCCCGGCCGGCGGAAAAGCCATGTTGATCAAAACCGGCGCCTTCTGGTAAGAGCGGAAGCGGCCCGGGCCGGTGACCTGGGCCGCGGCTTCTGTCGTGGCCGATGTATTCCGCAAGCCGACTGAAGCTGGGCCGCATCAAAGACAACATCCCGGCCTTGAACGGGCACGTTCTCCAGGTTTCGGCCGTATCCCGGGAGCAGTCCGCCACCTCTGAGGAAATCACGTCCAGCATCCAGAACCTGGAGCCTGTTGCCAAGGACTTGCTGGCCGCCCCGGCCAGGCTGCTGGGGTAGTGGTGACCCAACCACCTTCGGCGACAGGCCGGCGGGGGAATGGGAAGCCGGGCGTAACCACCGCCCGGCTTTTGATTGGGTTGTGGGAAGGGCTCAGCCAAGGACGAAGTGCAAGATGAACAGGATAGTCAGAGTGTAGGTGACCGCGTTGTTCTCCCGGTGGCGGCCCGAGATCAGCTTGACGACGGTGTAGGCCATGAAGCCGAAAGCCAGGCCCTGGGCGATAGAGTAGGTAAACGGCATCATGACGATGGTCAAGAAAGCCGGGAAGGCTTCCGTGAAGTCGTCGAACTTGATTTTGACGACCTCGCTCATCATCAGGAGACCCACCAGGATGAGTACCGGAGCCGTGGCCTGGGCGGGAATGAGTCCCACCAGGGGAGCGAAAACGATGGCCACCAGGAAAAGCAGGGCCACCACCACGGAAGTCAGGCCGGTCTTCCCGCCTTCGGAAACACCCGAGGCGCTTTCGATGTACGAGGTGACCGTCGGCGTGCCCATGATGGAACCAAACATGGTGGCGATGGAATCCACCAAAAGGGCCCGGCCCATCCGGGGCAGGTTCCCTTTTTCATCCAGGAGGCCCGCCTTCCGCGTTACCCCGATCAGGGTTCCGATATTGTCAAACATGTCCACGAACGTGAAGGCAAAAAGGATGGTTATAAGTCCCGCGTTCAGGACCCCGGTAATGCTCAGGTGCCAGAAGGTCGGCGTCAAGGCGGCGAACGGGTTCACCGGGGAGACGACCGCGCCGATACTCCGGGGAGCCGGGCTGACACCGGTGATCATGGCCAGGATACTGGTAAGGATGATGCCGATTAGGAAGGCGCCCCTCACCCGGCGGGAAAGAAGCCAGGCCGTGATGATCAGTCCGGCCACGGCCACCAGGACCCCCGGATCCCGCATGTTGCCCAGTTGCACCAAGGTGTCGCTGTTTTTGACCACCAGCCCGGCGTTTTCCAGGCCGATGATGGTGATGAACAGACCTATGCCTACACCGATGGAAAGCCGCAGGACCTCGGGAACGCCGTAGATGATCCATTCCCGCACCTTGGTGACGGTGAGGATGAAAAAGACGAGACCGGAAATAAATACGGCTCCCAGGGCCGTTTGCCAGGGCAAATGCATGCCGATGACCACGGAATAGGTGAAGAAGGCATTCAGGCCCATGCCGGGGGCCAGGGCTATGGGATAGTTGGCCAGAAAGCCCATGAGCAGGGTGGCGAAAGCCGAGGCGATGGCCGTGGCCGCGAAAGCGGCCTGTACCGGTATGCCCGCCGCCTTGATGATATTGGGATTGACAAACAGGATGTAGGACATAGTCATAAAGGTCGTGAAACCGGCCAGGACTTCGGTTTTGAATGTCGTCCCGCTGGCCGACAGGTGGAAAAGGCGCTCCCAAACGGAGCGATGTTCGGCCGTTTCGGATGATACCACTTCGTTCTCCCCCTCACTACTGCAGTTTCTACAGGTTTTGCCGGACATCACCGGTCTTTTGGGCCAGGCATCCCCTCCTTCCCGGGGTTTAAGCTGTTCCAACGGGAGATTTCTGTCGAAAAACCTCGCGCGCCCTGATGCAGGATTCTCCGTTTCCCGCCCCGGAACCTTCTGCCGGGCGCGCCGGATGGAGCGAATTTTTGCCGGCACGGTGGGGGCGGGGCGGAGTCCTTGCCGGAGAGGATACCTTGTGGTAGCATGGGGAAAGAGCCCCCGTCGGGAAGGTGATGCGTCATGTTGCTTACGGCCATGATCGGCGCTTTCTTTTTTCTCCTGCACGTGGTAACCGCCCGGCGTTTCGCCCGCCTGATGCCGAAGCGGACGGCCAGCCCCTGGTGGTGGCACACCGGCGCCGTGGCGACCAAACGCGCGAGCCTGACGGCGGGGCCGGCCCTGTCCCTGTTTCTGTCCGTGTACGCCGTGGCGGGGGGAATGCGGCCGGATGATTTTCCGGCGCTGGCCGGCCTGCAAACGCTCATCTATCTGATCGTCCTGCCGCTGTACATCCAGAACGCCAGGGCCGCAAAGGAGGAGAAAGAGAGGCGCGGTTGGGAAGAAAACAGATAGGGTTGCCCCGTATCGAGGTCGGACTATCACATGGGGTGATTTTCCATCATGCGTCACTTCCCTTCCTGGGCGGATATGCAGGTGGGCGACAGCGTCACCTTTTACCGCACCTTCACCGAAGGGGATGTATCCACTTTTCTCGGCGTCACCGGGGATTTCAACCGTTCCTGAGCACACGGACAAACATGTACAATGCTGATTATTGCTACAGATAGACTGCGACGGCCAGTACCAGCCAAAGTTTGGTTGTGAATAGGCTATCTTTGGCTGACGCGGGGCGAACAGTTTTCCCCGCGATTCGCAGACGGGAGTCACACCCGCCGTTGGAGC
>Ga0078972_1004846_pt1 | contig 35648 bp, 28 predicted proteins | sample YelNatPaOPGAMG01_FD_67568 | JGI IMG/M metagenome (GOLD analysis project Ga0078972, IMG submission 67568) | Hot spring thermophilic microbial communities from Obsidian Pool, Yellowstone National Park, USA - OP-RAMG-01 (SPADES assembly) (version 2) | ecosystem: Environmental > Aquatic > Thermal...
CCCAATCTTTTGTTAGTTCCTTGAAGTATAATGTGCAAGGAGCAATCAAGCTAGTTGTTGCCCTTATACTCACTTCTGGCGAGCACATCCACTTCCAAATATCGTGCCCGACTGTAACATTCGTTATTTCAAGTCTGGTAGCATTAGCACAATCTGTGCCTTCTTCATTGCAGCCAAATTCACATTCCTCTTGCGTGTATTGACAACTTCCATCCTGAACAACAAATCCATCTTTGTAGCTTATACCATTTTCACAATAATCAGGGCAAAACTCGAATTCACAACTGTGCCAAAAATCCGGGCCCTTTTTTCTTTCACTGCCATTCCAAATCTCGTAAGAAGGCCAAATTTGCCAATAGCCTCTTTCATCGAGCGTTATGAATTTATCAAAAAACACATATTCCCAGGGGCCAAGACTTTTTTTGCCGAAGGTAAAACCAAAATCTCTGTTTTCATCAAATTTTACTCTTGCGGCAGCAAAAACACCTTTATCTGTAAAGTTTATAGGAAGATTGGAATAGCCCATCAAGGCAAACCTAACCCTGAGTCTATCGCCCATTTCAAGTTCATTGAGGCTATGTGGTCCCTCTACCGTAAAATTTGTTAACTGCAACAAATCTGATGAAACATCAGGCCCTGGATAAGAACAAAGGACTTCTGCTTTGACTTGTTCCAGAGAGATAAAAACGATCAATAACAAGGACAAGAGAATCATTATGTCTTTACAAAGGTTTTTACCCATTTTAATATCTTTATTTATTCTCAAATTTATAAATCTTTTTTTTACTTGCCTCTTTTCAAAAGTTTCAGCATAATTCTTGCATTGTTAAGCATGTCGTGATTATTATTGAAAAAAACATAAACTTTATCTGGCTTTACTTTTTCAATGTTCTCACAAATTTCTTTCAATTCATTCTTGTTGTAGTTATGGCTATACCAAGAACTTCTGCCGTGCATTCTCAAATATATTATTTCGCCAGGAAAAATTTTTTGAAAGTCAGGCGAATCAATCGAAACTAGAGTGATTTTCTTGTTTATTTTTTCAATTTCCTTTTCAGTAAGGCTTTCTATTAGCTTTTCATTTCTTGGCTCGAGAGCAAACCTTTTGCCTAACTTGGTTTTTTCTGCAAAACTAAGCGCTTTTTTCAAATCAATAAAACTCGGGGGCAACTGAAAAAGATAAAAATCAATGAATTTGTCGAGAGGCTCGAAAAGTCTGGCAAATTTCTTCCAGGTTCTCAGTGCTTCATTGTTGAACTTGTACTGATGCGTTACAAGCCTATTAACCTTTATAGCCCATCTCAAGTTCTTGCCTTTCTTTGCCCAGGCCTTAACTTGATTGGGAAAAGGAAATCTGTAAAAAGAAGCATTTAACTCGATAGCATTCAAACCAGAATTTTTTATAAACCAGTCCAAAGTTCTTTCTTTGTTCCAAGCATAGAACCAGCCACTCGTGCCAACAAAAACTTTCATCTCTCTTCCAGGAATTTGAATATTAAATATTTTATGCTGATTTCAAGAAATTCTCGATTATTTTTACAGTTTCCTCAAGCACTCTTTCTTTTGACTGAGAAGCATCTATTATCTTAACCCTGTGTTTGAATTTCTTTGCAATCCATTCATAGCCTCCATAAACCTTACGATGTTTCTCTAAATTTTCTCTATCGATTCTGTTCATTTTCCCCTCGCCGAGATTCCTTTTTATTCCTATTTCTGGGTCGAGCTTGTAAAGTAAAGTCAAATTAGGTTCGGGGCATCCTATTCTCTTGTTGTCTTCAAGAACAACTTGCAAAGGAATTCCATTCCTGAACCCCTGATATGCTATTGTAGAATCATAAAACCTGTCAAGAAAAACGATTGCTCCTTCTTCTAAATCTTTCTTGAGATATCGCACTAAATCTGCTCTTGCCGCAATATAAAGATGATACTCGGCCCATACGTCCATGTCTAGATTTGGATCAAGCAAAATGTCTCTTATGGCTTCAGAAATTTTTGTTGTTCCAGGATCCCGAAATGTAACGATTTTACTATATTTTTCTTTGAGAATTTTAGCAGCTTCTTGCATTGCAGTTGTCTTGCCACACCCATCAATTCCTTCGAAGGTGATTAATTTGCCCTTGTAGCCTTTGTAGCGCAGCATTTTATTCATTGTAGACTTTTTTTCTTATTTCATAAAATTCGTGCTTGCCCCCAAGCAACTGACTAGATGCCGGAGCAACAATTTTTGCTAACTTGGACATTTTATTTGCTATCCCCCGAATTTCCCATTGAGCATGCTCATTTTCACGCGTTCTCGAGATATGATAAAGCTGCCTCATATTTGTTGCAAGAATAACTCGTCTCTTATGAGCATTTGTCAAACAATATTCTGCAGCTTTGCCATATTTTGGCAAAAATTCATAATACAAATCAGAAGATATTTTGCATACTTTTCCTAATTCCTTGTCTGCACCAATTGCCGCGATATTTGGCGGAACTACAATTCCTAATTCCGGATTATAATTTTGGCTCAATAAAGTATTCATTCTGTGCCTCTTTAGCTGGGCAAAAGCACTCGCGCTCAGTACGATTTCGTAAATTAATCCAGCTACCTCAAATTCTCTTGGCACTTTATCATGCTCACAAATCGATTTCAAAGCTTCCCTAATAAATTCTTCTGCAGGAAATAAATACTCTCTCAGAGTTTTTGCAATTCTATAGGCTCTTTCTATCTCTAGAAGAGAATTCGAATGAATCGTTGCTGCAATAATATTAGTATCAAAATCTAGCATTCCGTAACCCAACACGAGCTTTACATTCTCTTCGGAATAAACAATCGGATTTCGAGGATATTCTTTTACCTCTTCAATAGTTTTCTTGACAAGTTCTTCTAAATTTTTTCTTGTAAATTTGAAATTATCGTCATTGAGTTCTTTTCCTTTATTGAATTTCTTGAAAAGTTCGGGATCGCTTAATTGTATCAAAGAAGGTGCTTTTTTGATAGTTTCTTCATAAAGTGCTCTTGCGAATTCCTTCTGTTCTTCAAGTTCTCCATACTTGTTTTCTCTTATTGCTAATTCAAGAGCCTGGCCTGTATAAGAACATCCTAATTGGGTCATTGTAGCCAAAGAGAGACTATAACGAGCATCTTCTTTTGCGCTTCCCTCTAGCAATCTTAAGAAATCTTCCCTCGCTTTTCCTTCAAGTTTATTTATCTTATCTTTATTTTTCTCTTTCAAATATCCAAACAATTTTTCATTTGTATCAAAGTAAAATTTATTTTGTAAAGCAATGAGTTTTTCAAATTTTGCTAAATCTTCTTGGCTGAATTCTTTTGGCCTTACATAATCTCCTTGGAGCGTTACATATCTTTGTGATTTTTCAGTATAGCCCACACCAATTCTTCTTTTTTCAATTAATTCAACCATCAATCTAGAAACTTCCATGATATTAAAATTAAAAATCGCATGGTCAGCAATGCTATGGTGGCCCATATTGAGAATATTGAATACAGATCTTCTTGCACTTTCTGTATCACTAGTGGATTCTTCAACAAGCTCATCTACATTTTTACTGCTTCTTGAAATTCTTGCATAAGCGGCAGAAATAACTTCTGCGTTATTACTATTAACAAGTTTAACTTTCATTTTTCCTCTCCTTAAGCAATTCAAAAAATTTTACTAATTCCCTCCAATTTTCTTCATCTTTTCTCACCAAGTTTCTTATATCATCCATATCTAATTTTTTTATTTCGCTCCCTGATAAAACTATTACTTCTTCTAGGCTTGTGTTGAGGATTAATTTTTTACATCTATAACAAGGTAAATAAAGTGCTGTGGGCTCTTGGCCTTTTGGATATGCATCCAAACTTCTTGGGGCAGAATAAATATAAAGGTGGGCTCCTTTGATATTTGCGCCTGTTGCTGCAGCATTAATTATTGCATTTTCTTCTGCATGAACACTTCTGCAAATTTCATAAAACATTCCTGCTGGAACTCCTGTTTCTTTTCTAAAGCATTTTCCAAGATCGCTACAATTCGCTTCGCCTCTCGGTGCTCCAACAAAACCCGTAGAGATTATTCTATCGCCTTGGACTATAACTGCTCCAACAATCCTCCTCAAACAAGTCCCTCTTTTAGACACTGCTTCGGCTATATCCAAATAATACCTGTCCTTGGGTGGCCTTCCAAAATTTTCTCCCATAAAAGCTCAAAAACCAAATAATATTTAAACAAATTTGTTATATAAAATATAGATTAAGAGGCAATTAAAATGCAAGTCATAAGCGATTTACACATTCACTCTCGTTTCTCGAGAGCAACAAGTCATGATTTGACAATCGCCAATTTGGAGAAATGGGCCAAAGTTAAAGGCCTTGGCTTGTTAGGCACGGGCGATTTTTGCCATCCAGAATGGCTCAAGGAACTCAAGCAAGAACTTACCGAAGACAGTTCAGGAATTTTAAAAACGAAGGATGGCTTTCCATTTGTCCTGAGCAATGAAGTCTCTTTAATGTACACCCAAGATGAGAAGGCTCGCAGAGTGCATCTCATTTTGCTTGCTCCAAGTTTCGAAATTGTAGAAAAAATTACGAACCATTTGAAAAGCAAGGGCCGCGTTGATTATGATGGCAGGCCCATCTTCAACATTTCTTGCGAGGAATTTGCAAAAGCAATGTTTGACATTTCTAGCGAAATTGAAATTATCCCAGCGCATGCCTGGACGCCGTGGTTTGGAATCTTCGGTTCAGCCACAGGATTCGATTCAATAGAAGAAGCTTTCAAGGACAAGGCTAACCTGATTCACGCATTCGAAACAGGCATGTCCTCGGATCCTTTGATGAACTGGCGTTTGAGCAAACTCGATAAATATGCCATAGTTTCTTTTTCAGATTCTCATTCTTATTGGCCATGGCGCCTAGGCCGTGAAGCTACTGTTTTTGAATTACCGAGACTAACTTACAGGAATATTATCGAAGCAATAAGAGACAAGAAAATCGCATTTACGATTGAAACACCTCCTAGCTATGGCAAATACCATTACGATGGCCATAGGTTTTGTCAGTTTTCTTGCTCGCCAAAAGAAGCAATAGAAAAATATGATAACATTTGTCCAATTTGCCACAAGCCATTGACAATTGGCGTCTTGCATCGTGTCGAGGAATTGGCAGACCGCGAAGAAGGTTTCAAGCCACAGGATGCAAGACCATTCAAAACACTATTACCTTTACACGAGCTAATCGGGGCAGTTCTTGAAATTTCGATGACCTCCAAGAAAGTATGGCAAGAATATAATAAGTTAATCGAATCATTTGGCAATGAATTCAACGTGCTGCTTAACGCCCCATTCGAGGAGCTGAGAAAAGTTACCTCACCAAAACTTGTTCATGCAATCAAAATCAATAGGGAAGGAAAAATTAAAGTCAAGCCCGGCTACGATGGAGAATATGGCGAACTTATTCTTGAATCAGAAAAACAAGAAACTTTATTCTAATTAATTTGCCCGAAGCATGTTAGTAAAATATAAAAGTAGTGAAGATTTTTTTGATAAGCCCCCATAGGTTAATGGATAGACTGCGAGCTTGCGGTAAGTTTTTGCAATAAGCAAAAGAGTGCAAAAAGCTCGTGATCTGAGTTCGAATCTCAGTGGGGGCGTTTTAGTAAGATGAGAAAAATAATTAAAATTTTGATAGTTTTATCTTTTATCTTAATATTGCTTTTAATCTCTGGCCAAGGTTGCATTCAAAAAACAACCAGCCAGAGAATTCTTTGCCAGGCCACAATAGTCAAAGTTATCGACGGCGATACGGTCAAAACATCCAATAATGAAACGATTAGATTATTACATGTCAATACACCAGAAAAAGGAGAGAAATGCTACGAAGCTGCCAAGAATCGCTTGAAAGAACTAGTAGAAAATAAAACAGTTTGGCTCGAACGCGATGTGCAAGATAAAGATAAATATGGCCGCAAGTTAAGATACATTTTCCTTGACTACAATACTGATTTACATAATTATAATAGTTTTGTCAATCTGATTATGATTCGTGAAGGCTACGCTTCCTTGCTAATGCTTGAGCCCAATACGAAATACCAGAAAGTTTTTGAACTCGCGCTCAATGATGCTTCGCAAGAACAAGGTTGCATTTGGAGTTCAAAGAGTTATTTTTATGGATGTTTTTCTATTGAGCAGTTCCATTACGATACTCAAGACGATGATTGCACGAATGCCAATGACGAATATGTTGTTTTGAAAAACTCATGCGATGACATAAACATGGAAGGATGGACAATAAAAGATTCCTCGAGGAAGGTTTATACTTTCCAAAAATTCACTTCCAAGAAAGGCGTTTCATTCACATTACATAGCGGCTCCGGCATTGATAATGAAACTAATTTGTTCTGGAATCTAAACTTGCAATGCCCTTCAATTTGGAATAATGATCACGATTCATTATTCTTGCGCGATGCCGAAGATAAATTAGCATTGTACTATGCTTATTGAGTTTCCAAATAAATGCTCATAGTTATATAGTCATTTTATAATAGTAACATTTAAAAACGTAGGACCTCTCGAATTATTATGGTAAATCCCAAATATACTCTTTATATAAGAGAAACTATCCCTGAGAGTTTAAATCCTATACAAAATGGGAATTTCCTTGACGTAGAGATCCGGAAATTCAGCATAATTCGCAGAACAAACGCTGTTAAGATTAGGGGTTTGGACTTTCTAGGATGCCCGATTATCCTTGCCGGGAATAATGATGACCATGGTTTGGCTTACGATATCTTCAAAGAATACTTCAAACAAAGAAAGCCAAAAGAGGCCATACTTGACGTGAGAGATTACCATTCCGATTGTTTTGAAGAAAAATACGGCAAAAGTTGGTCGTGGGTGAGGCGCTTAGCAAAAGATTACCCTGAAATAAACCAGATAAGAGTTTATTGTTGTAAAGATGCCGAACACAGCCCTCAACCAAAAGTTATTATCTCCCCTAAGTTACCTAATAAAGCAGAATTAAATGAATTAAAGCAATCAAAAAAAGTAATTACCTCCATCGACCTTGATTTTTTGCACTTAAATAATTTTAAAAGAGCAGATTTTAATAGAATTATAAATTCTCTGATGTACAAACGAGAATACTTGGATATTTATTTTGCCGATGGCTATGAAAATTTAAAACAGATGCAAAAAAATTTTATAAATATTTTTTTGAAAGCTCTTTTTAACAACGAACTATAAACATTTTTAAATTTTCCTTTCCTTCTTTTTTTGAGCCTCGGTAGCTCAGGTGGTTAGAGCGATGGTCTCATAAGCCATAGGTCCCGAGTTCAACTCTCGGCCGAGGCACTTTAAGATTATTTCAAATTTCTACAATAATCTTTTTAAATATAGGATAAAGATAATTTTTATTCAAAAAGAGATAAAAAGAGATAAATTTACCATTAACAGCGATTAGAAAGCAGATATAAAATGGACGAAAAACTTTCAGTGGAATCAGTAAAAAATTTCTTTTCTGATTTTCTAGATAGATATAAAAAAGAAGCAGAAGTAAATTACAAGGAACATCACGACAAGCTCGTACTTTTCAATTCGTTTCCAGTGAAAGTGGATTTGCTTTTCGACGAAAATCTCCACTATTGCGCGGTAATTTTCTCAAAAAATTCTAAGCCATTTACAGAATTTGTTATAGACACAACATTTCAGGACCCTATGATGGTTGTGGCCATGGCCAATTCAAAGAGGTTTCAGTATGGAGAAGAAAAGAGTTTCCTTTATCTCTTACATACAAATGCTCGGGTATTCCCAAAATGGCAGGTTTCTAATTTTGTTAAAGATTTCATCAATTTTGAAATAGCCAAGAACACCGAACAGAAATTCTAGTTTCTTAATATAGAATGAAAATAGAATGAAGAAAAAAAGAAAAAAAAATAAAAAAAGCAAATTTATCTTTTCTGAGTAAATTTATTTCTTGTGTAAGGTGATGTCGATTGTGGAAACATTGACTTTCTTGCCTTCCTTGTTTTCAAATTCTTCACTGTCTATTTTAATTTCTTTCACTTCGATTCCATGTTCTTTAAGGAATCTCTTTGTCGCCACTTCTGCTACATCAACAGCTCTTGCTATAAATTTGCCTCTTGCTTTGATGGTCACTTCTTTGGCTCCTTTGGTAGTAAACTGCATCACTACGCCAGTCACGTAATTCATGAAGGGCTTTCCTCCAATGAAAACAACGTTTTCTTCAGTTTTGTTTTTTCCTTCCATTTTTTACCTCCGTTATTTTTGTTTTTTTGTTGTTTTTGTCTAAGCCAAGCTTAGTATAAATTGTTATCCGGGTTATTTGCTCTTTCTAGGTTTTTTCTTTTTGGTTTCTTGTTTCTTTAGTCTGGCTATATAACCAGCGATGCTGTTTCTGGTTCTTTTGTCAGTGTCTGGGAGTATTCTTGCTATTATTTTTTTGTTTTCTTCGAATGTAGACTTAAATAGTTCAGGATACCTTTCCAAAAGCTTCCTGGTAGTTCTTTTTATTACCTGCGATTTCACTCTTCCCATAGTAGTTGTTTAACTCCCTTTGCCCTTATATCTACCACGGCTTTCAACCTTTTTAAGCCTTTCTAAAACCTGTGAAGCGTTTTTCGATATTTTATAACCTTCGCTAACTTCTTTGAAATACTCTTGCCAGTGCCCAAAATGCTTTGCTTCTAGCGCCTCTCGCAATAAATGTAAATCTACAGCCTTGTCTTCTACTCGCGCAGAATGAAAACCCAGACCAAAATCAATAAAATATATTTTATCTTGTTTTAGAATCATGTTGCTTGTTGTAAGGTCGCCATGAATTATGTCCAAATCGTGTAACTTCGCTATATTTTCTCCAATTTTCTTGCATACGGCCAATGCTTTAGCCAAAGGAAACTTATCAAGCCATTGGCTGAGCACTTTTCCGTCGACAAATTCCATTTCTATTTCTGTTTCTGGCTCTAAAGCTTCCTTGGCCATGCCATCAATTGCCTTGATTTTAGGTACAGGAATTACTCTAGAAGCTTTTTCAAGTAATCTGGCTTCTCTCTTAGTTCGTGAAGCTCTCAATAAAATATCAAGTGCTTCATGTCTATAACTTTTTTTAATTCTCCTTTTCAAAAGCTTCGATCCTGACTTGATCAATAATGCCTCTGCGCCTCTTGCAATTATTTGTTCTTTCATTTTGTTTGTTGTATTGTTAGATTAGAATTAATGATAATTATAATGATAATTAATAACTTTTGGCTATGTACACCACAAAATTCGCTTTCTTTCTACAGAAAGGACATTTTCCTTTTGCTATTTCTTTTTTGTCATGTCTAGTGCCTCTTACAGAAGCCAAGAGCTCTTTTTCTACGATTTCTGCACATTTCTCTCCTTCCTTCCCGATACTGCAGAAATTGCATTTTGCGATTTTCTTTTCCTCCAGAGCTTTTTTTATGTCGTCCTTTGTTTTACAATCAACAATTCTATCTTTGAACCATTTGTCTGCTTTGTCTTTTAATCGCTTGTCGTACAAATCTCCTTCCTTTTTTATTACTTCAACAAAATTTTTCTCGTCGATAATTTTCTTCTCTTTAGAATCTCTCAAAAATAACACCAGTTTTTTGTTTTTTATCTCCTTTTCTCCAAGCTCTATTCTCAAGGGGACCCCCTTCATTTCCCAAAAGAAAAATTTCTCTCCAGGCCTGTCCTCTCTTTTGTCAACCTTTGTTCTCACGCCGCTGTTCTTTAACTCTTGCTCTATTTGGTCTGCTTTTTTGAAAATTATCGCCTTGTTTTCATTATTGAATATCGGAACAATTATAACTTGAATCGGAGCTATAATGAAAGGTAGCACCAATCCCGAATCATCTCCATGCATTGAGATTACAGAAGCAAATATTCTCGAGACAGCGGGGCCATAACAAGTTTGGTAAACATATTTTTCTTTGCCGTCTTTATCCTTGAACTTTACATTAAAAACTTTCGCAAATCCTTGTCCTAAATAGTGTGTGCTTGGCTGCTGGATAACTCGGCCATCTGGCATCAACGAATCAGATCCTATTGTGTAAACAGCGCCAGGAAATTTATCCCATTCGGGCCTTCTCAAAGCCAAAAAAGGCACCCCGAGCTTCTGGTGCATTATCTTTTCAGTCGTGTCTATATCTTCGAGCACTTGTTTCTCGGCCTCTTTTTCAGTAGCAAAACAATCGTGGCTCTCTATCCAATAAAATTCACGGCTTCTTATAAAAGGCCTCGTTGCTTTAGTTTCATATCTCCAAACTTGTGCTCGCTGGTACATTTTGAAAGGCAAATCTCTATAGCCACGAATCCACAAGGCATACATTTGATACATTGCCGTTTCACTCGTTGGACGCATTGCCATTTTTTCTTCTAGAATTGTGTCGGCAGCATGAGTAACCCAAAAAACCTGTGGCGAGAAACCTTTTATGTGCTCGCCCTCAAGTTTAAAATTTTTTTCTGGGATAACAGCAGGAAACCATGCAGGCTCGTGTCCCTTGTTCTGTAGTTCGTCCTCGATAAGATCGTACATCTTTTCCATGCATCTTACTGCCCATGGCCTAAAAACAACAAACCCCTTTACATTATACCTCAAATCAGCAAGTTCAGCCTTGTCAATTATTTCAGAAAACCATTCGGAAAAGTTGTTGGTTTTACTGATATTGAAAGTAACTTTTTTGTTTTGTTTTTCTTCTTTTTTTTGTTCTGGTTCTTTCTCTCTTTTTTTCATAATAATTCAAAGCATAATCTATTTTTAAAGGTTTTTGATCTATTTTTGGACTATTTGGAAAACTTTAAATAAATTGTAAAATACTTTCTTATATGGGCATACTCGAAAAAGAGGATGAAAAGAAGAATATCTTAGATATTCTAAGAAATGTTAAAAAGGCGCTTAAAACAGAAGATATTATTTTGATAAAAGAGATGTCAAATCGAACTATTCATAGCGCCTCTCTTTATAAAGATCCAGATTCTGTGGCAATAGCAGTAACAATCTATGCACTAAGCAAGATAATTGAAAGAAAGAAATACGAGCAGTACAGGGAATGGCCTTCTTTTTTTACGAGAATAACCAAAGATATAGATACTGCCTTGATAAATTTAGAAAAAAACCAGTTCAAGGAGTTTCGTGATGCATTGCATGATATTAGAAAAGCCGCCAACCAGCTGTCTGGCCACTTGAAAATTTATATCCAAGAAGTTTTTAGGAAGGCAAGCATTAACAAAGCTTCAAGATTATATGAACATGGGGTTTCTATGGAAGAAACTGCTGCCTTGTTAGACATTACGACGTGGGAACTTGCGGAATATGTTGGCATGACAGGCATCAGCGATGTTGACTTGAGTATTACAATGCCAATCAAAGAAAGAATAAATTTTGCAAAAAAACTTTTTGAAATATAAAAAATGAAAGCATTGATATTTGATTCGTCTTCGATTATAACTCTGGCTCTTAATGATTTGCTTTTTATACTCAAACCACTAAAAAATGCATTTGGAGGAGAATTCTATGTAACGGATTCTGTAAAACATGAACTAATTGACCGCTCGCTTCAAATCAAGCGATTCAAGCTGGAAGCCTTAATGATTAAAAAATTGATAGATGAAGGGACCCTCAAAATTAAGAAGGACAGCAAAATAGAGAAAGAAACAAAAACGATACTGAGTGTTGCCAATAATACATTTGAGGTTGACGGGGAAGGCATGAAGGTTATCCATGAAGGGGAGGCCTCTTGTCTATCGCTTTACAATTTTTTACCGACGGAAAAAAAGGCAATTGTTATGGATGAAAGAACTACCAGGATGCTGTGCGAAGCACCGGAAAACTTGCACAAGCTGATAGAGAAGAAAAATCATCGAAAAATCAAGGCGAACAAGTTAAATTATCCATTTTTCAAGAGATTCAAGATACTCCGCTCATCCGAATTGGTTTATCTTGCTTATAAAACTGGAATTATCTCTTTGCCAATTAAGTCAAGTGAAGCAATAGATGCCCTTCTTTATGCCTTAAAATATAAAGGCTGTGCTATATCTCACGATGAAATTAACGAAGCAAAAAATCTGTAGTCAATAAAATTAAAAATGCCCAAAAAGAAAGGAGAAGAAACGAAAAAAGAAGAGCTAAAGGAAGCCCTCTATTATAGAAAACTCAAAAATGGTTTGGTGAGATGTAATCTTTGTCCAAGGTTTTGTGTTATTAAAAATGGCGAGCGCGGCAACTGTGGTGCTCGTGGCAATATAGGAGGTAAATTATATAGTTTAGTTTACGGAAAGCCATGTTCTATCGCTCTCGACCCTATAGAAAAGAAGCCATTTTACCATTTTTTGCCAGGTTCGAAATCCTTGAGTATTGCGACAGTTGGCTGTAATTTGCATTGTGCTTATTGCCAGAACTGGGAAATAAGCCAAGCAAAAGTAGAGGAAGTTCCTTATATCGAAGCTACTCCAGAACAAATCGTAGAGCAAGCAAAGCTAAAAGGAGCACAGAGCATCTCTTACACTTACACAGAACCAACAGTCTTTTACGAGTATATGATAGAAATAGCCAAAAAGGCAAAAAGAGAAAATCTCAAGAACAATATCGTTAGCAATGGCTTCATCAACCCAATGCCATTGAAAAAATTATGTAATTTTATTGATGCAGCAAACATCGACTTGAAAGGAAACGCCTTATTTTATGAAAAAATTTGTCAAGGCCGCCTTGAGCCAGTCCTAGAAGCAATAAAAATTTTGCATCAGAAGAAAGTCTGGATAGAACTTACAAATTTAATTGTTCCTGGCTACAATGATAATATCGAAGAAATTAAAAAAATGGTTTCGTGGATTCTAGAGAATCTTGACAATGACATTCCTTTACATTTTAGTGCTTTTTATCCTTGCTATAAACTTACTAATATCGAGCCAACTCCCCCAGAAATTTTGATTAAAGCCCGTACCCTAGCAAAGAATATGGGCCTGAATCATGTTTATACAGGCAATATTACTGATATTGAGGGTTACACGACTTTTTGTCCTAAATGCAATGCAAAGTTAATTACCCGAAAAGGTTTCTATGTTCTAGAAAATAAAATTGTCAATGGAAAATGTCCTTTTTGTAAAGAAAAAATCGTTGGCGTTTGGAGATAATTTTATTTTTAATGTCACTTTAAAATAACAATCTTTATATAGTTTTCTTTACTTTTATTTTTATGATAATTTTTTGGGGATCTGATTCAAAAATAAAAGAAAAGATAAGTAATATGCTTAGTAAAGAAAGAATAATCTTTGTTGATTCTATTTATGCCGTTTTGGAACAATTTGCCAAGCATTCGAAGGAAACAGATTTGGTGATAGTCCATTGGTATTGCCTAGAAGAACTTCTTTTAAAAGAGAAAGAAATAAAAGAAAGTGTAGGATTGGAATTGGGTATTTCATCTCATCTTATCGGCTATTATAGAAAAGAAGAGGAAAACAATAAAAGACTTAAAGAATTATTAAATAAAAATTATTTTCTAATTAAATACGACGAAAATGACCAAGATTTTCCAATTAAATTTATTGATTTAATAAAAAACATTTCTCCTAAATTAAATGTAGATCTTGAACAAGCAAAGAGAACCTGGAAAGGCGAAATAGAAAAAGGACTTGCAAAAGACGAGTTAGAGGCTCTTCGGGCTTGGATGGGGGAACAAGGCATCCTTCCCAGCTCTGAAACTTCTAAGCAAGAAGAAATTAGAAGCATAGACGAGTTTTTAATTAATGAGCCAGAGTCGAGCGAAGAAAAAGCTTATCAAGATTTAATAAAAACATATCAAAACTTGCAAAGCCAGTACAAAGAATTAGTAAAACAAGGCCATTCAGAGAAACTGGAGTCTACAAAAAAGGAATTAGAAAAACTAGAATCGCAAATTAAAAAATACAAAGAAATAAAGGAAATAGAAAATTTGTTTCAAGAATTAAAACGAAACTAAAATGGGAGATAAAATGGAAAAGTCACAATTTCCATCGTTCGAAGAATTTATCAAAAAATACAATCTTCTTATTCCTCGAAATCTCTATTCTATAATGGAAAAACTCTATGATCAGAATGTTGCATTGAGCAAGAAATGTTCTTTGTTAGAAGAAGAAAACAGAAAACTAAGAGAACAAATCTCTAAATACAAAGAAAGTGAAAAGACAGCTATAAAAAAGGAAATAGAAGAAATAGAAAAGTTATTTGAAAAATAAAAAATTCGAAGCGCAGTTTTTTCTTTCGTTTCTTTTTCTTGGGCTGTTTTATTATTTTTTCTTTAAATGCGCTATAATTGCAGCCGCAACAATAACAACAACCACTATCAGAATCACCCACCAGTTATTGCTTGCCCATGTTACAAAGTTATTCCAGATTATAAATCCCGTGAATGGAGGCTTTTCAGTCGAGACTAAAGCAAAACTTGAAAAATGAGATGTTTTTGCTGTGACTTCTTGCATTTCTCTATTGTGAATGCTTGGCAATACACTCCATTTGCCTTCGCTAGCGCTGTAAGTCATGATAAATGCTTCTGCACTATCTGAAATTTCTCCTTTATGGTATTTTATTGTTATTTCGGCTTCTTTGTCAAATGTTAAGCCATCTGGCAAGAATGTATAGCCACGAACAAGATAAAAGTTCTGTATAGGATAAGGAATCCCTGCTGCTCTCAAACTTATAACTTCCCTTGGTTCAATGCAATTTCCATTTAACTTAATCTCTGTTCCTTTGTATAATTTCAATGAAGCTAGTCCATCATCACTTATTTCAATTATGTCTTCTTCTATGGCCCCACATTCTTTTTGCTGTCCTGGTTGCTGTTGAGACTGATTGGTTTGATTTTGTTGGATTTTACAATCTTGAGGGCAATTATTATATGTTTCGCCCCATTCACAAATTCCATTGCCACATATAGGTTCATAGCCGCCCCCGTTGCCTCCACCAGGACCGCCGCCACCACTGCTGCCAGTAATTGTTATATATTGTGAAGCATTGTTGTTGTTCCAGTTTGCACATTCGTTGTCAGAATCAACAGAAGCCACTAACAAGATATTTGTTCCAGCATTGGCAGCTTTCCATGTTACCGAACCGCTTTTGGTTTCGCCAACACTAATATTGCCTAAGTTTATCGAAGCCAAGACACTGCTGCCACGATAAATTCTAACAACAACATTTGTCGCGTTAATTGAAGTTGCTCTGTTTATGTTCGTAACAGTTACATTGAATCTTACGTTTTCGCCAACCTTAACATTATTGTCATTAAGAGTGAAACTTTCGATTACAAGGTCAGAGCCCTTAACATCAAAGGTTTCGTTGTCCTCTGCATAATAATAATTATTATACTGGGTTTTACCTTCCAAAATGTTCGAGCCACAGAACAAAGGAGTCAAAACATAACCCTTAATGCTACTCGTTCCATTGGGGATATTACCTAAATTTATCGAAGGGGGCTCGACACTCTGGCCAAGGAAGTATGTCACAACCCCTGTTGCGGTTTCGTTACCAACATTGCTCACATTTACGCTAAAATTTACATTTGATTTCGCAGTGTAGTCCCGGGAAGGCGTCTGAGGAAACTGTATGTCCATCAACAAGAAAGGCCTTCCTCCAGCTACTATTAATATCGAAGAGTTTTTTGTACAGTTCTCGCCAGTTGCGCTATTTACAACAAAAACACTTATATTGTAGCTTCCAGGCACAGTCGAGTTCATTGTCCAAGTCGATGTTGTGAAAGGCGTTGTGCTTGTTGGATTTGCTGTTAAATTTACTAGGCCAGCAGGAGCCCAATTTAGTAATGCTGTGCCGGTCCATCCAGGCATTGCATTGAAAAAGTTCACATTGAAGGTTTCACCCAAAACAACAGGATTCGGATGGCTCAATGTCCCGTTGCACTCCAAAGCCTGAACAAATGCCGAACCAAATGCAGTCATTATGGCAACTATCACTGCAACAAGTGCTGCCAAAATTATCAATTTTGTTTTTGTTTTATTGTCCATTTTCTTGTTCATTTTTTTGTTTTTATTTATCTTGATTATTTTTATTTTTTCTTAGATGATTTAGTTGGGGTTTTTGGTTTATACTTTGGTATTTTATTCACTATAAATCTAAACGCCTCCCCATTCTTTATTTCTTTTTTTCCATAAGCTTCCACTATCTTGTTCTGAACATCAACATTTTTATCGAGATATCTGCTCAAGATTTCAATGCCTTTTTGATAATCGTTTTTTCTTTCTGTTATGGCCTTTATGCTGTCAACAAGAGCTCTTTGTTTTTTTGTAAAGTTTTCCACTAACGAGTCCAAGGTTATCTTTTGTTCTGCTACAACACTGTCTTTTGCTAAATTTTCTCTGTACAATTCATTCATTGAATTTTTGTAACTTGTTCCAATAAAATAGGAAGTCAAAAGATAGTTCACTAAGTTAGTCGCTACAAGCACTGCTCCTCCTATGATTGGGATATATTCTTTTTTCATTTTCTTGTTTTAACCAACATTTATTTGTTTACTTGGGATTATTAATTCATTAACACCTTCGATAGCACCGATGTTGTGCAAGCCAGATGTTGTTGCATTCACTCGCCATTGTAATACAATGAAGCCACCCGGTGCAAGATAACTATAGTTTTGTACTGGATCCAAAGGCATTAAATCATTTGGCTGAATTGTTAATAATGCAGGGAAATCATAAAAGCCCTGGCTAGCAAAATTATTTTGTATAGGCAAGTATACTGTAAATATTGTATTCAAAGGAGGATTCATATTGTTTATGAAGATCTCCCTTGTGTCATTGCTTACAATATCATTTACGCTCCATACAACCAAGTCGAGAGTTTTGAAATCATTTGCGGGATTAATGTCGCCAGCTACAGTAGCTTTAATCCTTAAAGTGTGTGTTCCTTTTGGCAATGCAGTATAATTGAATGAGACAACCTGCGAATCGCCAGTGTTCAAACTTATATTTCTTGTTTCTATTACATTAGTTACGGGATTGCTTCCGACAAGATAAGTATCAGTGAAGTTAATTATAACATTTGATTCATTAGCATTGCCAAGATTGCTAATTCTTGCGCTCACATTTAGCAAGTCATTCAAGTAAACTGTTCTGTTGTCCTTGCCGTTAAACTTGACTTGCCAAATGTTATCGACACTAATATCATGAATTGCTTCTATGACATTTATGAAGTGTGTAGCACTGCTACTTGAATAATTTTCATTTCCAGCATAGTAAGCAGTTGCATTGTAGTAGTTAGGCACGTTATATTGATAAATATATGTGAATGGCGAAGCCCCCGTGACATTTATAATAGGAGTTGTATTTACAATTAATGTTAAGTTGCCCGTGCTAGGAACATTCAAAATCGCGGTATGATTAACGCTCTCGCCTTCTATAATCGTTATGTCAGTGTTATTTCCGTTCAACAATAATGTCAATGAGCTATTCGCCTTATTAATTGTCAAGAAATATGTAACGCTTGCCGCGCTGTGATTAGCATCGCCTGTGCTGTAGGCAGTAATATTGTAATAACCCGCAGCCAAATTTTCAAACACTTCGGTGTAAGAAGCATTAGGGCCAGCAATTAGCGAGCCATTTCTGTAAATGCTCACATTTCCGTAAGGAGTTGAAGCATTGAACTTGAGCATTTCATTAGCATAAGTTACTGCCAAGTTACCTTCGGTGCCATTCAACCACAAATGAACCTCTCCCGGCAACAAAGGAGATACAACCAAGACATTGCTAGTGCTTGCCGCACTCCAGTTTTGTGAGCCAGTAGTGTTACAAGTGTAGTTATAATTGCCAACTGGCAATGTTGCAACATTGCTCACGAGATTATAACCAGAAGCCACGAGCGAATTGTTCCTATACAAGTTTATTAGCACTTCATTGTTGTTCGCTGCGCAAGAGACATTAGTCTGAGTTCCGACAGTCACATTCCATCCTGGCTGAGCTGTCAAGTTCAAAACTGTTGTACCTTGATTAACTATTAATGTTCTCACAGGAGTTGAACCAGCACTATAGTTCTGGTTTCCAGTTGTGTTATAAACATAATTGTAAACTCCTGCGCCCAAAGTTCTTATGTCGCTTGCAGGATTGCCACTAGCAATCAAAACATCATTTCTATACAAGTTGTAAGTTATGTCAGGCAAGTTCAAATCACTCCAGCCAGTTGCATTAGTTGTGCTTGGATAAGTTACAGTTAAGTTGCTTTCGCTTCCGTTCAGCGCAAGATGCAATAAGCCAGTAATGGGGGCTTGAGTTACAATATAAGTTAACAATGATGTTGCATTGTAATTGTTAGAAGTATCGCGAGCATGCCATCTATATGAATGAGTTGCTGCAGCCAAGTCAGTGAAAATATAAGAGCAATTTGTTGCAGCTGTAGGAAGTGGAGGCACACAAGTAGGCGTATAATTTGTGCCATCAAATTCAAACCAAACTTGTGCAACATTGACATTATCATACCATTCTATTCTAAAGGTGTAAGGCCCTGAGCCATAAACTGCTGGGCTAGGAGGCGTTACAGTTTCATTGAGCCACCAAGGCGGCACGAAATCGCCTACCTGCACTATATTTACCGTTCTATTTCTCTCATTGTCAGCAGGATTAATGTCAGTGAATCCAATAATTGTAGCATTTACTGTTATATTGTATTGCCCTGGTGCGAAAGCAGAAGGATTGAAAGTCACATTTCCTAGATGGTATTGCGATATGCTCTGCAAGTAAGAACTAACAAGATATCTTCCTGTAGCGTTAATGAGCCAAACACTTACATTAACTTGTTCAGGATTAATTTCAGGATAACCTTTATTGTTGATTCTGTACCTAATGAAATAAGTTTCGTTCTGTGACAAGTTTGCAGGATCATCCATGATGTCTGTTCCATTCGTCATTGTAATCCTTATACCATTGATACTGTTTGTATAGTTAGCCACAATCTCAACGTCATGCAATGCAATTGTAAACAGCCATGTCTCGCTCACGCCAGTCAGGCCGCCAGAGTCAATGCATTCAACACGCCACGAATGTATTCCCTTGGCAATCCCATTGATTGTGAAATTTGTTATTGTGTTGTTTTGGGTTATTTGTGATTGGTTAGCAATGTTGTCCAAGAAAATCGTGCACAAGAAGCTCAAGTCATTATCATCTGTAGCAATATAGCTGAAATTAATGTCCTGTTGGTTATGGAATACTGTGTTGTTCAAAGGCGAAGTCAAATTAACAACAGGCGGTAAATTCGGCATTGTAGTATTTACAGTTACATATCTTGTCTCAGAAACATTCCAATTATTGCTTGTATCGTTAGCGTAAACCCTGTAAATGTACAAACCATTAGCTAAGCCTGTAACATTTAGATAATAATTAGGTTCAGCTCCTGCCATTGTAAAGTTTGTGTTGTTCCAATCCAAGATTGCAGTGTCTACCGCAACATTATCAGTTATGCTTGTATTCACATAGACATAATTAACATTTACAACTGAACCATTTGCAGGCGTTGGAGGCACAAAGATAATTACAGGTGGCTCGATATCTCCTGTTTCATTAATTACAGTTATATTGTAAACAGTATCAAATGAGCTTCCTCCTTGCTCGCAGGTTGTTGTTACAGTTATGTTCGAAACTCCCACAGCCGCAGCAGTTACATTCCATTGTGTGACAACTGTAGTGCCATTCAAGATATTTCCTAAAACATTTACTGGCTGGCTTGTGTTCAAAACAGTGTTGTTTGAGAAAGTTATTGTTGCATTACAACCAATAACATCGCCGCCAACTGCAGTGACATTTGCTGATGCAACGAAAATTTGTGACAAGTTGAAGATTGAGTTATTGGCTGGCTGCGTGATTATAGTTGTTGTATTGCCTGCGCCCGGGATTGTTTGCACAACAAACCAAGTTGTTTCAGTCGTGTTCCAGTTGTTGCTCGTGTCATTTGCAAAAATTCTAACACTATAATTACCAATTTGTGCGGTATTTGTGAAATTGTATAGATACTGATGCACAATCATCCCAGGAACCATTGTATAGTTTGCTTGAGTCAAGTCAGGATATGTGACTTGTGCCAAAACACTATCAACAGCAACATTATCATGAGCATAAGCCTCGAGCATTGTTGAATCGCTTTGGTTTATTACTTGAGGATTAGCAGAAACATTCCAAACATCAGGAGGAATTAAGTCAGGGCCCGTAACATTAACAGTGAAAGTCCAATTGTCAGGAGCAAATGCACTATTGTTTGAATCATCTCTGCACTCGACATTCCAAATGTAAATACCATTCACCAAGTTGCTGTAGCTCCAGTTTCCATTTGTGGCATTATAAGTTTGTCTCGAACCATCTATTTGCCATGTCCCGCTTGTATTTGAATAAATATCACAGTCAAGTATCAAATCCATATTATCTGTAACATTGTAAATTACAGTAACGTTTTCTCCAGTAGTCGAGCCATCAGGAGGGAAAATCAGATTGACTATAGGTGCTTCGCTATCTCCAATGACATTCACCCAATGTGTTTCGCTGCTTTCAGAATAGTTCTGAGTTCCTGGATAGCGCACAGTAAAGTTGTGCAAGCCAGGCTCCGGGAAAGAAGTTATGTAAGTTACAGTATGATTTCCCGCTCCCACCATCCCACCATCCTTGTAAAGCCAAATTTCGTAAAGCTGTGGTTGAGGAATGCTGTCAATGCCAGGCTCATTACCAGGCTCGTTACTTCCCATACTATCTACTATAGATTCATTTACTGGAGGATGCCAAGGAAGCGAAGGAATGATAAGCCATCCAGTTGCATTAACACTTTCGCCAACATTTACTGTTATATTGCCATCGATTCCGTTCAGTATTAAATTAACCAATGAAGCTGCTTTGCTTACATTTAATGTATTAGCGACGGAAGCAGCGCTCCAGTTTTCATTGCCTGGCGTACTACAATTGTAATAGTACAATCCTGCCCCCAAAGTCTGAATGTCTGGATTGTTAACTAGTTGGCCGTTTCTCGTCAACGTCAAGACAATTTGGTTGTTATTAGCGCTACATGAAACATTTGTTTGTGTAGGATAAGTAACATTCCACGAAGGAATTGCAGTCAAGTTTAGGATTGTTGTGCCTTGATTGACTGTCAAAACTATTACAGGAGTTGAACCAGCACTATAGTTCTGGTTTCCTGTTGTGTTATAAACATAATTGTAAACTCCTGCGCCCAAAGTTCTTATGTCGCTTGCAGGATTGCCACTAGCAATCAAAACATCATTTCTATACAAGTTGTAAGTTATGTCAGGCAAGTTCAAATCACTCCAGCCAGTTGCATTAGTTGTGCTTGGATAAGTTACTGTGAGATTAGATTCAGAACCATTTAATGCGAGATGCAAGTAACTTGTTATGTTTGCTTTATTGATTATATAAACAGAGGTATTAGTTGCGCCATTATAGTTTTGAGTTTCACTAACATTACAAACGTAATTGTAGCCAGAAGGATTTGCAGCCAAAGTTACAGGCAATCCTATTTCATTGGTTACATTCAAACCATTTCTCCACATCTGTGCTGGGGCTTCAGGATTAGTACAAGAACATAAAGCAATAAAAGGTTGCATGTCATAAGTTATTGGCGATGGTGGCACAAAGCTTAAGCTACAGCTTGAGTTAATTTTGCTTGTTACATTCAACCATCTCGTAATGCTTTCTGCAGTGTAGTTTTGTGATTCAGGGTAGTAGTAAGTGTAATTGTACAAGCCAACTGGCAATGTTGCAATTTCAGTTGCTGGCGAACCCTCGGCTACTTGCTGTCCATTTCTGTATAATATTGCTCCAGTAGCGCCCTGCATTACTTCGAGCCAGCCAGTTGCGTTCGTTAGAGTTCCAACCCTTACGCTCAAATCATTTTCTTGGCCGTTCAATGCCAAGTGTATCGTATGATTTGCTCTGTTAATCGTATATAAACTTGAATTGCTTGCCGAATTATAATTTTGAGTTTGTGTTACATTACAAGTATAATTGTAAGTGCCAGCCCCCAACAACACGAATTGGCCATTTTCATTATCAATATTCAAACCATCACGCCATAATCTTGCTTGAGCTTCAGGATTAGTACAATAACAAGAAGCATTCAATAACGTGCCATAAGTTATTGGCGATTGGGGATTAAAGTTCAAGAAACACGAGCTATTCAACAGAACATTGATAACAGTTACATTCCATGCCTTGACTGCAGTGCCGCCCTTGCCATCACTCACAATAACATAAACATCGTGCAAACCAGAAGCATTGAAATCAGGATGGTAATCAAAAACCGTAGTGCTAGAAACTTGTTGGCCGTCTAATTTCCAGATGTAAGTCAAGGGGTCATTGTTAGGATCATGAGCCCAAACCTCGAAGTGCAAGGTTTCGTTTTCATTGACTTCTGGCGTTAAGTCTTGAGGCAGGTAATTATCAATAATTGGCGGCTGGTTCAATCCCTCGAACCATATTGTTATGCTCTGTGACTGAACAAGGTGATTTCCTAAGTCCATTGTCGTAGCATAATAAGTGTGGGTTGTGTTTTGAGTTTCGGTTTTAACTTTAACATAAGTGCAAGTTGGATGGCCTTGACAATCTTTGTAGCCCCATTCCTGGCCATCTTCATAAATTTTGATCCATCTTATTCCAGCATTATCAAGATAATCAGTGGCAATAGCAGTCAGAACAGCTGTCGTGTTGGTGTGAGTTGTGTCAGAATAAAATTGTAATGTCGGTGCCGGATCAATAAGATCTGGGTCAATAATCTCGCCGTTGCCAGGAACAAAGCCCGGGCGTCCCGGTTCTGGGTTTATAGGGTTTATGGGATTTGATTGCGCTGGTTGTTGTGGCATTTGTGGAGGTTGTGGCCGAAGCATCTTGTAATTGTAACTATTGTCCCAATTAGAATCATGAGAAACAAAAAAAGAGAGCAATAGAGGCACGACTACAAAAATTGGTATCAAGCTTAAAATCAATGCTTTCTTGTTCATTTTTTGTTTTCTTTTCTCTTTATTCTTTTTATTTTGCTTTTCTTATTTTTTTATCTTAAACCAAAACTAGCCCCTACCCCGAAATATTTATTATTGTTATTGTCCCAACCAAAATATGCTTTTAGTGCTGTGCTATTAATTAGTGCTTCAACTCCAATCTTTTGTTTACCTCTGTAACTATCGAAGTCAACCAAGCCGCCATAGCCCCAAATAACATAACCTAATTTAGAATTAAATTTCCAGTCACTGCCTATCTTTTCCAAGTCAATATCTACAAACGGTCCAAGCAACTCTTGCAATAATCTATAATAATTATATTTTTCAATTATTCTTTTTTGTTCCTCGTTCAACGCAACATTTCTTGCGAGTTCTTCATTTTTGAAAGCGTAATCTGCAAGATTCAAAGGTAGCGGCAATAGTTGTTTGGCCAAAAATAATCTCCCGCCAAATCCGCCATTGCTAATGTAAGGTTGCAATGAACCATTGAAGTTTTTCGCCTCAAAATTAAATATATCTTTCAATTGCCAGTTCTCTGAGTTGAAAAATCCTATGTCAAAATACAATCTATTATTCGGGTTCTTTGTTCCATTAATGTGGAATATAAAATTCAACATGTCAGTGTTAATTTGGTCTCTGTCGACAATTCTCGAATTATTTTGGCTTTCTTCGTAGACAGAAACAGGGATGATTGTCGAATCTGTTTGATTGCCATAAACAATTACTTTTGTTTCACCATTAATCTTTGTGATAACATTTGTTTTGTTTCTCGTATCATATTTTATTTTATTGTGTTGTAAAATAGCGCCGCCGCCAAGAGCAATTAAGTCATTAATTGCTCGCTCATAAGTAAATCCCCAACGATTAATATTTTCTTCTGTTCTGGTTAAATTTTGGTTGTTTGTTAAAATATTGTAAAGAAGACTATCTTTTGTTACAACAATAATTCCTTCATTAGTCATAATCGAATCTCTATAAACCTCATTATGATGCTGTGTTGTTTTTATCTTGTTGTCATTTGTTCTTCCTGTATGGGAAATTTCAAAGTTTATTTTCTGTTTCCCATCTTTCAGCTCTAGCCCAATGCCAGCAAAGGTTCCATTGAGCATATTTTCCAAGTTTGAAATTTCTTGTTCTGTTATATTTTGCCAAGACATTCCGTTTTCAATTGCATTACTCAAGTTTCTCGAAGTTTCGGTTGTATCAGTACTGCTAAAAGAACCTCTTTTAATTTCTAAAGCTGGCGACACAGAGATAATTCCATACTTAACCCCAATAATTGTACCTAATCCTACAGTCTCATATTTACTGTTGATTTCGGTTTTTAAATAAGGACTTATGTTTATTGATAGGTCCTTGTACTCTGTGCTGGTTGATAAATCAAGATTATAGCCAGCAGGATTGCCCAACTGCCCGCCAAAGGAGATCTTGAAATTACTATCTTTTGTTTTGCTTTCTGCCTTGGTTTCAGTAGTATCTACAAGCTTAGCTGAATCTGGCTCGAGAGAGATGTCTGGAATATCAAACGGGTCTTGCTGGTGCTGGTTTTGGGGGTTCTGAGATAAAAGCTGCAATAAAAACAACGTTTCCCTTAACATTTTTCCCTTAGCCGAAATTTAAACGACTTTAAACTATTTATTTTTTACCTTTTTTAAATCTTTCCATTGTCTAAATGATAAAGTAGTGACAAGATGGTAGTAAAAACCACAAAATAAATAAAATGTTTTTTATTGATTTTCTCGATGAAGTGTGCCTTGCCTTTGTTGATACTTATCTTTATCTTCATTTTGTCATCGATACATTCAGTTTCTGCGATTGTAATAAATGAAGTTATGCAATGTGGAGATGAAACAAAAGAGTGGGTAGAAATTTATAATCCTTCCATGCAGATACTAAATTTATCTGAATGGAAAATAAGAGACAACTACGCTACCGACGACATTGTTTGTTTAGAATCAAATTGTTCGTTGATTACAAATGCTTCTTTCTTTATTATATTAGGTAATTCAACTAATATCTCTCTTATAACTAATATGTCAGTAATTCACTTTTATGTGGACGATAAACAGATAGGTAATGGATTAGCAGATAGTAGTGATAGTTTAACATTTTTCACTACAAACTATTCTACAAGCATGAGTTATAATAGCAATTCAAATTGTCCTTCAAAATCTATTTCACGGAATCCTGATGGTGTCGAGAATTGGACTTTTTGTACGCCTACCCCCGGCGCTCAAAATAATTGTTCACAACAAAGTCAGCAAGAGCCTAACATTCAACTTAATTATCCTCAAGAAGTTCAGTGCAATGAGAATTTTTCTATAACTCTAGGAGCTTTCAACTTTGAAGATGGCATTTACGATGTTAAGATAGACATTCTCGATGCTTATGATGAATCGCATCGGGTAGGCCAAGTTTGGAATGGAACCAAATGGCTGTCAACAAATTCCTATGTTAATTCTGTTCTCAACATTAGCAATGGAAACGGCACAGCCACCTTGACTTACAAAGTAGGATCTTTCGAAGGCGAAGCAATTTTAAGGCCAAGAATAAGAAAAACAGGTTCGAGCAGTTACGAACAATTCAATGATTATCCTCTTGAGGTTCAATGCCAAATTAACCAACAAGAAGAATCAGAAATCAAGATTGTCGATGCTCCTAGCAACGCTAGATTTGGCGCCACAATTGAGGTCGAGCTACAGGTTTACAAAGGTGATACAAAAAAATATGCAGTATATGTTTATGTGCAGAACAGCAACGAAGAAAAAGTTAGCGACAAAGTTACATTGCACTTCAATGAAAAGTTTACAAATTACACTGAAAAAGTTTCCTTGACTCTAGACTGTAAGAATGAGCAAGGCACTTATGAGATTGTTGCCAATGGCCTAGACACTCAAGACACAAAAGAAATAGAATTGAATGAATGCGAAGAAAGTAACGCCGAAGGAAATAATGGCAATAGCGAAGGCATAACTATCGGCGATTTTACTTATAGTTTTACAATTCCTAGTGAAATCTATCTAAATCAGGCATTTCAAGTTAAAGTTAAAATAACAAATAACGGCGATAAAGACAAGAGTTTTAGGATTTGGAGCTATGTCTATCAAGGAAGTAAATGCTATTCTTGCGAGGACAATAATCGCGAGGCCAATGCCAAGGCAATAGAGGTAAAACAAGGTTCTTTTTCAGAAGCAGTGCTAGATAACATAGTGCCTAAAGACTCCGGAGCAGAAGTAGGCACTTACAAATTAAAAATTAAAATTTTGCAAGAAGATTTGAAAACGCCGAAAGAGTTTACTTACAATATAACCCTTATGGCCCCAGAAAGTTCCACAGCATCCCAACAAATCCCCCAGACACAACAAACACAAAATTCTATTTCTTCTCTTTCTTCGTATTCTTCTAACGAATCAAATGAATCTTATGAATCCGAACAATTTTCCTTGATAGAAATTTTGCCTTACGTCCTAACCTCGGTAGCCCTCCTTGCTGCAATATACTTAATTATCACAAAGGTTTAAAAACGAAAGAGACAAGACAATAAAGAGACAAAATGGACAAAAATGAAATAAATGAAAGAATTAAAAAAGGATGGATTAGGGCCGCTCTTATTATTGAAGTTCTTGGCAAGCCAGCAGACTATGTAGAAAAATCTTTGAGCCTTGCAGTAGATGCTCTCGAAAAAGACAAGAAAGCCGAGCTTCTCGAAAAGAAAATTCATCCAGCCCAACAAGTCAAGGACACGCAAAATGTTTTTTCTACTTTTGCCGAGATTGAAATCTTAGTGCAAGACATTTCGAGATTGATAGAAATTATTTTTGACTACATGCCAAGCTCTGTCGAGATTATAGAGCCCCCAAATTTTTCACTCAAGCTCGAGGATGCTAATGCCCTGCTAAATGATTTAGCCGCGAGACTTCACCAATACGATGCACTTCTCAAGAAATCGAGGATCGAATTGAGCATTTTATCACAAAGACTAAAAGAACTCGAAGATAAAACAAAAAAATAAGCAAGAAAACCAAGGCAAGAGACAATTTACTCGAGCGATGGCCCGAGGGGGCTTACATTCGGTGGCCTCTGGAATCTTTTCTCATACACCTTCGAAGTTTCTTCCAAGAACTCTTTCATCTCCTTTTTCGGCTTTCTTTTTAATATCATCAAAATTATAAGCAAGATAGCTATAATAACTACAATTATTATTAATGCTACTAGAGTTCCTTTGTCCCCGATTTTCTTGCATGCGCTTGCAGGAATACAACAGCTGAAACTATCTGCAGAATTTGTTAGGTTGCCAGTACAATTTTCCTTGGCCCCAGCACAAATCTTGCCGCCCATCTCACTACAATTTTTCGATTCAATAGTTATTCCAACTACGCTGATTCTTACTGGCAAAACTGCTTTTATTTCTTGGCCGTCATATTCTGCAGAAGCTTCGATTTCTCCTTGATAATTGTCTGCTCTCGTTGGGGAGAAATATATGGTGATGGTTTTAGTTTCTCCTTTTGCCAACTTTTCAATATAAGAAGGTTCAACAGTTATCGAGCCGCCCATTAGTATCAATGTAGAAGTGTAACTAAGTCTCACATTTTTCAGGTCTTTGTCCATTTGATTCGAAAGCCTTACCGATACACTAAAACTTTCTCCAACGCTAGCATCTTTCGAGATATTCCTTTCAACAAACCTAAAGAGCGCAAGTAAACTTTGATTTATTTCAGTAGTTTTATTTTGGGTTTGTTCCTGCGTTTCATTTATAATAATTTCTTGCTCTGATTCGTTTATTTCTTCTTCGCTTGCATTAACCGAACCATTCACTTGTTCCTGAATTGATTTTTGTGTAAAAATAATCGTAGGAACATTGTAAATAAAGAACTTGCTAGAGATATTTGTTCTGTAATTCAAGTTAAGAGTTTCAATTAGTGCCCTGCCATCGGTTGTAGTAAGCAATGGCACATCAAATTTGACATTTTTTGTTGTTCCTTTGTTAAGTACAATTTCTGTTGTTGAATTCAATAAGTTTGCATTAATAATTAGGTCATGCATTCCTTTGTTTTGCAATATAAAATTGAAACTTTCTAGGCTTGAAGTTTTGATTATCCCTGGCCATATTGCCAGAATAGGTTCAATGTCGCTAGGGGCAAAGGCAAGGCCCAAAATTATTGCTTTATCTTTCAAACTAGCATTTCCAAAATAATTCAACAGCCATTTTTCAGCCTTGTTTATTGAATTCAATAATTCTGGAGATTCGTTATTAGCATAAGCCTTTAATACGGCTGTTGTAATTGAACTTGCCCTAACATCAGGAGTATAACTCGTGTTTCTTGGCCACCATCCACTGCCGGTTTGTGAATTCAAGAGCCATGTCAGTGCTTCGCTATCATGAGTTAAGTAATAAACAACGGCTTTTTCCTCGACAGAATCGGCATTTCTATTTAGCCAGGATATTGCAGAGATATGTGCAGTTGAATTTGGATCAAACTTATTTGTTCTTGCCAAAGCAAATACTGCATAAGTACTAGCTTCCTTGTCACAATTAACAAACACCTTGCTAAAGTCTTTCGCAAAGCATCCTTTGTTGTCCAAAATCTGTTGTAATATTGTTCCTTCTCCCATCCTAATATTTTTCGAGAACTGTTTGTAGTTATAGTTTAACGTGCCATTAACGCTTTCATTACATTCAACTCGCAGCGTAATTGTTTCTGTAGTTACATTTCCAAAATCAAGCCTAATCGAATATTGGCCAGCGCCGCCAGCGCCCAGTGAAATGTTAGAACTCTCGTTATTAATCCACAATAAACAATCTTGCGTTGCTGTAGAATTAAGATACAATCTCCATGCCCCTTTATTTACATAATTCTGTGAAGCTTCAATAGCATCGAGCATTCTTTGCCTTATCAACCCGTCCTTGAAAGCCAGAAGCGTCAAGGAGTTCAAAAAAGTACTACAATTTTTGTTCAAGCACGAATCTCCTCTAGAAACAAAAGCATTGGTAGCTTGTTCCATGACTTTCTCATCGTGGGATAGCGCCATTGTAACAAACAAAAGTTCTTCTATGCTCATTGAGGAAAATTTGTCCTTTGCTAAAGATTTCAAACTTTCATATTTTGAGGCTATTGTTGGCTCAACCCTAAAATCCAAACTTTCTACGAAAAAACCTTCTTTGCAATTCCCCCGTACTTTCAAGCTGTAATCTCCCTCGCCGGGCAACAAATCAAACCAAGCAAAATACTTTGTATTGCTAACCTTGGTGAAGAATACATTAACAGGAATCCTTACATTTCCCTTATAAAGAAAGATATCACTTGCGATGATGTCTTTTATTGTTGATGCATCTATTTCTACTTGCACTGTTTCTTGCGGGATATAACTTGTTTTGGCGAGTTTCAACGAAATACAAGAAGCGCTTACAAAACTACTGGCACATAATATAGTCATAAACATAATTACAATTCCAACAATCAAAAAGCCCGGGAGTTTTGACCTCATTTTATTAATTTTTACTAAAAAGAGAAAAGAAAACATATTTAATAAATTTTGCTAAATAGGTAGAGAAGCGAAGATATGGTTGAGATGTCTTTTTGCCCTAGCCCCTTGCCCTATTGCCTACTTCTTGGTCATCTTTTTTAATTTGCTCAATGTTTTTTCTAGCTCGTTTTCAGTTTTGCTTTTTGTTTTTGCTGCAGGCGTAGCTCCTGTGGCTCCTGTAGCCCTAGCCGTAGCCCCGGTCCCAGCCATGGCGGCCATGGGCTTCATCATTGGCATTGTTGGCGTTGGTTTTGGTTGTGATTTTGGCTGTGCTTGGATTGGCCTTGGCCTTGGTTGTGGAAATTGTGGTTTGGGTGTTGTAATGGCCGTAGTCGCCGAAGGTGCTCTCACAATAGGACTGACAGGGAATAAGCCAGGCCCGCCGAAAGGACTAATTTTTTCTTTTGGTTGTTTCGGTTTTTTCTTTACAATTAAGAAATAATAAGCAGCGCCGCCGCCAAGTATTACAAGAATGATTATAATCCAGAGCCACCACAAACTAGTTGGTTTCTTACAAGTTCCTCCAACACAGCATCTTGGCCCTTCGCTCGAGGTTTCAAAATGGCCGCCACTACATTGCTCTTCAGCATAACAGTAGTCTCCTCCTTTTTTCGAGCAAGTTTCAAGACATTGTCCTTCACAACATTCTTCTTCATCTTTTGTTTCTACTATATTGCCAGAACATTCCTCGCCCAAAGAACATTTTTCTCCAATGCTAGAACACAACTTATCTTGAATGCATTTCACGCTCGTGCCAACACAACATCTATTTTCATCCTGCGTTGGGGTAAAAGGAACCACTTCCCAAGTTATTTTATTAATACAAACTTGATCGCTACTGCAAGGAAAGCCGATATCAATACAATTTTGCTCAGCAGTGTTGTTAGGGATGCAACTGCCCAAACAACATTTACCATCTAAAGTGTCAACTTCATTGCCTTGGCAAGCATAACCATTGGCTTCATCACAAATCTCCCCGCTGGTTTCATTACAATAAGCCTCGCTATAAGCTTTACAACAATATTTCCAGTCAGGGCAGAAAACTGTTTCAATCTCGAACTCATTCTCATTATTGCCACAGAGGTCTTTACAAGAGCCTCCCGCAGTAGTACATTCTGCTCCGCCAGCACCTACATATTTGCAGCATATCTCGCCAAATTCACAATACAAATCCGGAATCTCAATCCAATCAGGATCGCAGGTTATGTTACTAGTGCACACATAATCAGGGCCCATCTCAGCACAATTACCTCCTGCACCAGGCCCTATCCCGGGACACTGCCCTGGCCAGAAAACCCACAACGCAAAAGCAGTATCTCTAATAGGATCCTTGCCCGTCTCGCCATAAGCAGCAACAACCAGGTTTCCATCGCTACCTTGATTTGCAAGCAAGTAATTCTTTGCTTTTGTTATTGCATCTCCTCCGGTTGTTCCGAGGGCCAGGCCAGCATGGGCGGTATCATAAACTCTTCCATAAACATTTGGTTGTATTAACCAATAGCCCTTGTCGGTTCCTACGACTTTTTGGCTTGCCAAAATTTCATTACTATAACGCTCGCTACTTGTTATAGGATACAAAAAAGACGGAGGGAAAAACCGAATGTTGTCTTCAGAAAAAACAACAAGATAAGGAACAAATTTTTTTGCCTGCTCTCTTTCTTTGGTGCTTGCTGAAGTAGCCAAAGCATAAGCTGCCCAAGCAGTTCCTTCATAGTCGCAACCCTGCCCAATGTTTACAGGATTGGACAAGCAATAACTTATAGCCTCGAGTTCAAGAGGATTGGGCTGATCTTCTAGTTTGTTGCTTCCTGGGACTCCGGGCCTGCCACTTTCTGTCTCACTAGAAACATGCCACGTTGCGGAGTTAGTTTTCTTGTAAAGTAAAGAGGCCTTGTAAGTAGTGGCATTGCTCCAGCATTTTATTGTGTAAGTATAAGAATAACATCCTTCGTCCGGCTTTATTCTAAACCAGTAAGGTTCAGAGGGATCAACATAAAAGCATTTGCTAGTGCCGTTTACAATAGAAACCTTTTTGTCAGCCGCTATTTCGAACATCCTCTCTTCATTGCCCCCATAGATTATCTCGCAAGAAGCACTCGAGCCTCTTTCAACATCTATTTGCAAATACCAATTTATGCCTTGCACTTGTGTCATGTTCCTCGAAAGAAGCCAATTTGTTACTTTAGTTGTATTGTCGCCCCAAGAGTCGAGAGCTATTTTTGCCATTGCAGTTTCAACAAGAAAACAGCCATCAGGGCTTGTTGGTTTTGTGGCAATTCCCCAACAACTCATATTTTGTGAAGAGAATTTTTTAGCATGGAGAGAAGAGTTCCCTGCGCTAAAATAACTTTCATTACATCTAAGAGCTAGCACAGAAAAAACATGCTGTTTAACATTAAGATTTTGCCATTTTCCTTTGACTTGTTTAGTTAGCCAATCGTAGGCCTTGGCAACTTTTTCTTCTTCGGTTGTTGTTTGTGCAGAAACATAATAAGCGAAAGAAATGAGGAATGTAAGAATAATTACGCTAATCAAAAATATTGCTACACCCTTTTTTACCATAGTTCTTATAAGCGAGGGGCATTTAAAATACTTTCGCTATTTCATTACAATATTTTTTTCAATATTTCTTTCTTCTTTTTTTTCTTTATTCCTTTTTCTTTCTCTTGGAATTTGGCTTTTTTGGCTTTTCTTCTTTATTACTTTCTATTTTGGCCCTGAGCAAAACGTAGTTTACAGGGTTCTTGATTTTTTTGCAGAGAAAATCCGGCATGCAAACTCCAATATCTTTATACCACGATTGTGGCATGCTCAAGTTACAGTTCGGTGGCAATCTTGTCTCTTGCCTCTTGAACCAATTGAATTGTGTTGTAATATAATTTTCCTTTAGGGGCTTATAATTCACCTTGTTCCATTCGTTAATCCTTTTTTCAATATCATTCCATTCAAGTCCGAGAGAGCGCAAAAAATTAATTAATATGAACAAGGCCCTTTTCCGCCCATCCTGTTTCATTCCTTGTAGCATTAGCTTTATGCAGGGTGGATATATTGCCTCGTTAATGCTGGTAAACTTAATAATGGTTTTTGCACTGGCCCTAGCCTTGACTTCACTAATTTCGCTAACTTTCATTTTTTCCTCTTTTTTTCTTTGTTCTCTGGCATGCCAGTCCAGGGCCTGAGTGAACAATTCTCTTGCTTCTTCTGGCTCTGGTTCTGGAATGAATTGCTTTACAATAACACGTTCTGGTTTTGCCCATGCCGGATGAAAGGCCTTGAGGTGTTCTGGTTTCAATACTATCGAGGCAAGTCCGGTTTTCTCGTGCAATGAGTAAGCCATTCTGTAAAGATGTCTCGAGGCAATCAAAACAGTGTCAATTTCCAAAATGCTGTAAGGATCAAACTGGAAATCTGGGCCGATTAATTGCTGTGGTTCCTTGCCAGCGGCTTTTGCAATTTCTTTCAAGCTCGACATTTCGAGAATTCTTTTTCTTAGGTCGTCTTTTATCATCTCTTTCAGATAAGCTGCAATAATCCTTGGCCCCTGGGGAAAAAAATCCTTTATCTTGACACCTTGGACAACTTTTGGAAAAGCCCTATAGCTCAAACCTATATGAAATCCAGAGCCCCCACTATATTTCAGGCCCAAGTTCTTGATGCCATGGAAGTAAAGGGCTTCGCACAATAGCCACGCTGCAACTTTGCTATACTCGAGAAACTTACAATCAATATCGAGCAACAAGTTCCAGCCAACACGCAGCTTGTTCAACTGTTCTTCTTTCAAATCAGTACTTATTTCCAAGGGATTTTGCCAAATTTCTTCGGAAACATGAAAACTCGTGGCTCCTTTCAGAGCAAGATTCATTACATCTTGTTCATAATCGAGAGTGTCTGGCCTCTTTCCAAAACTATCGAAGTACCTGGGAACAACTTCGTGGGAGCCCTCGCCGTCGCTGGTTCTTGCCTGATTAACCAAACAAGTCTGAATGTCCCGCCTAGAGTAATACCTCAAGGCAACTCTTCTCAAATTTTCCCTTAGCCTTTCTACTTTTTCCATGAACCAAAAGAGAAAAGAAAATTTAAATAATTATTTGTGATTTATTACAACTCTGATTCTACAACCCTAATTCTTGATCACAAACTAAATCCACAAAAAAGTGTTGGTTTGATTGGTAAATTTCTATCCACAAAATTTCCAGGAGTTCTTTGCCAACCGTATTAATTATCTTTTAAGGGATCTTCAAGCAGGGTTATATCCCCGGTTCTTAAATTCACATAACTTTTCACTCCAAGAGGAATTGTCAATTTGTATCTTGTATGCCCTGCAGGAAAACCATATAGAACGGGTGTTCCTTTAAACACGCTTCTTAAATTGTAAATAAAATCTTTTTGTTTATTATAATCCCCTAGTTCTGAGAATGTACTCGATGAAACTTGCTTTCTGTTTGTTAGTGAACTAACAAAAATACACCCCGCTTCTTTCATATTTGAACCTTTAGCGAGTCTTTTAAATTCTTCAAGAGCCTCGTAAAATGAGATATTCATGGAGTCGACTATTACAATTCTGTCTTTATAGTCTATATCAAATCCATAATCTATTAGCATTGTGAGGCCTTGTAATGTAGAAGCTAATAATCTTCCTTCTATTTCTTTCTCTTCAGGATATCCTATAAAAAATATTTTCTCTTCTTCTGCTATTTTGGGCATATAAAAATAAATATTTTTAAGGAATAATGAATTTTCTTTGTACCTATAAATATACTTTCTTAAATTAGATCCAACCCCCCTTCCTTGAGCCTTCTTTGCGATCATATTTAAGAAAGAAGCGATAGTATAGTTTTTTTCTCTCAAAGAGGATTTCGGATGCATAAAATTAATATGTGGGCCATAAAAAACAACTACATTGCTTTCTTTGTAAAGGGAAAGGAGCAGGGGCGAACTAGAACTAAATGAAACAAAGGGAACGGGGGTGTGCTGTAGAAAGTAAAAGCTTTTGAGTTCTGAATTTTTTGGCATAGATAATTTCTCCATATTTTTCAATTCTCACAAATGCGCAGAATTATAATAAACTTTAAAAACTTCCAAATTCTACTTTTTCTAGTTTTATGATAAAATGTTGCTCAAACTAGAAAATCCGAAAATTCTGGCCGAAAGCATTTCCTTGCTTTCTGAGCTAGTGCTAGAGGTCAAAGCGAAAGTTTCGAAGAACGGTCTAGAGATAACAGCAATCGACCCAGCAAATGTTGCCCTGGTTTCGCTTAAAATCCCTCCCAGCGCTTTCTCGCAAATGGAAGTAGAAAAAGAAGAAGAGCTTGGCCTGAACCTAGAAGATTTCAAGCAAGTATTGCGAAGAGTTTCCGGAGGCTCGAGCTTGATAATTGAAAAGCAGGACAACATGCTCAAACTAAAAATGCAGGAAAAAGCAAAAAGAGCATTCAATCTAGCTTTAATAAACATAGAAAGCGAAGAGAAAAAAATCCCAGATTTAAAATTTACTTCAGTAATAACCATGGATCCTATAGCATTCTCGGAAGCAATAAATGATGCTGCTATAGTTGCAGATTCAACAGCATTCTTGGCTTCGAGCAATGCCTTTGTTATCGAAGCAAAAGGTACTCTCAATAGTGCTAAGACAGAATTCAGCAGCGATGAAGTTTCCATAGACTCAAAACAGGAAGCCAAAGCAAAATACTCCTTGGACTATCTTGTCAAATTTGCCAAAGCTTCTAAACTTGCTGAAAAATTAAAAATCAACTTCTCCACTGATTATCCTGCAAGATTCGACTTCAAGAGCCAAGATGGCTTAGAACTTTCTTTCATTCTGGCGCCAAGAGTCGAGGAAGAGTAAGTAACTAATAAAAAACAAAATTAAAATGCTCCAAACTAAAAAATTCATTGTAATAATGGTTATTATAGTTATTACCATCTCTATATTTCTTATGGCCGAGGGTCTAATTTTTCAGAATCAAAAGACAACAGAACAATTTTCTTCCAACAACTCTTCTGATAACAATTCTAATAATCCCAACCATAATGAGATAGTGGTTACAGGAACTTTTGATCTTGAACAAGGCAAGCCTTATTTCGTTAGCGCGACAATGCCTTATAACTGGACTTATGTTGGCAAGGTTCCTGAACACATAACTTTTGAGTTTAAATATGGGC
>Ga0078972_1004847_pt1 | contig 35642 bp, 35 predicted proteins | sample YelNatPaOPGAMG01_FD_67568 | JGI IMG/M metagenome (GOLD analysis project Ga0078972, IMG submission 67568) | Hot spring thermophilic microbial communities from Obsidian Pool, Yellowstone National Park, USA - OP-RAMG-01 (SPADES assembly) (version 2) | ecosystem: Environmental > Aquatic > Thermal...
TATGTTGTTTATGGCGTAAGCGCCACAATACAGAATGTGTTGTTCAACAAGCAATCATATCAAAAAGGGGACACAGCAATCGTATCTTTCTTATGGTCTGGATCAGCTGACACATTTTATGGTTCAAGATTAGGAGGCTCAAGCTCAACTCCGGTAAATCTTTCTTTTGAGGTAAAAGATGCAAATGGTGCTTCTTGCTCAGATCCTTATGTAACTTCATTAACAAAAAGCGGTTTTCAGATAATTGATATTCCAATCACAAACAATTGCAAAACCCCAGTTGCAAATGTCACATTAAAAGATCAATCAGGAAACATTCTTGCAAGCAACACATTCACAACAGCTTCAACCACAAGCGCGACATCTCAAAATTCTTCAATCTTATGGATAATATTCTGGATTATTATCATAATCGCAATTGCAATTGTATTTATCTATTACTACAAACAAAAGAAAGGTTCTATTTTTACCAAAAGTAAGGGAAGCTCCCTTATGATCCTTCTTCTCATAGTTGGAGGAGTGATGCTTTATGGAGGACAAGCAAAAGCGTATACTTTCTACTATCATGATGATTTAGGAAACGAAATATATTATAATGGATCTATTATAAGCAACAATTACAATTCTTTTTTTCCGAACTCTCCAATAGAACTTAGCGGATCTATAGATTCATATTATCTTGCGCAAGATTATGCTTATCCATCTAGCAATGTGATTTCTAATGGGCCAAGACTTGGAAACCAATATACTTATCAATCAAACGGCGAAAGTTATCTAATTTTAAGCAAAGACAATGTTCAAAATTTAGGGATTGATACAAACCAGCTTTTAGCTCTACCAAGTTATAATCTTGATTATAATGGTATAGTAAATGGACAAATCCAAAATTTTGCGCAAATTACAAGTAATAACAATTCTTATTTGGTAGGTTCTCCTGTTATTAACACATTTACGACACAATCTGAAAAAGGCGTTTATCCTGCTACTTTCTCTATAGAACTCTCCGCTCCAAATGTTAGTAATGCGTTTCTTCCAACTCAAATTGCAAATGGTTATATCCCTTATTTTGTTGGTGTTCCTACTAGCACTCCATATTGTGAATTTAGCGCTAATCCATCTACTATAAATAGTGGAGGTTCATCTGACCTTGTTTGGACTTGTGTTAATGTAAATTCTTGCGCAATTGATAATAATGTTGGAAATAATTTATCTGCTAGTGGATATAAAACTGTAAATCCTAGCGCTAACACGACATATACGCTTTCTTGTTCAGGTAATTATGGTTCAGCGACCGCAACTACCACAATTACTGTCGATAAGCCTCCTGTTAATCCAAATGGTGGCACAACAACAGTTAATCCAAATTGCACAATGACAGCAAATCCACCTGCTATAAATAAAGGAGATTCATCACTGTTAAGTTGGAAATGCAATGAAAATGTTGGAGGTTCTTGCACGCTAAGCGCTTCTGGTAATACGTTTTTAGATAATCAAGATCCAAATGGTTCAACATCTGTTTCTCCTTTAGTAACTACAAGGTATACACTCTTTTGCCAAAATTCTGCTTCTGATATTGGTCAAACCATAGCTTCGGAGACTGGGAAAAATGGAGCAAAATCATCAGGAGGAACATCTGCTGCGTATGCGACGGTTACTGTCACACAACAATCGCAACAACAAACTTCTAATACTCCGTCTTGCACAATAAGTTCAGATAAATCTCAATTAGTTCCTCCTCAAAAAGCAACACTCAATTGGAATTGTGTTTATGTTACACCAGGAACCTGTTATTTAAATGGAACAAAGGTAGATGTAAATAGTAATAATGGAGGTCTTATAGTATCTCCAACTTCAACTACAAATTATACAGTAAGTTGTAATGGGTTAGACGGATCAACTCCTTCAGCTTCCACAAAGATAACAGTTTCAACTACTTCAATACATGAAATAGCTCCATAAGATAACAAAATCAGATAATGACAAAATAATAAAAGACGCAAAAAGCGTCTTTTATTATTCTTGTTTTATCAAAATTAACAATATTCAAATAAAACAACAAAAAAACCGCTTATGTTTTCCATAAGCGGTTAAATTTTTATTTAGGTAGTGTGACTTTTGTCACACTATTGTCTCCTTTACCTGATCCAGTAACCCAAAGGTTACCGAATTTATCAGCGGAGATTGCGTAATAATCATTTTGCAACGGGATGGTCCACGTTGTTACGACTCCATCTTGTTTTACTCTGGTGATACTACAATCACCAGCTGTTCCCCAAGATGATGAATTTATAGTGAATATACACTTAGTGACCTTATCATAAGTAAGGCCAAGTGGAGTGATCTGAATAGACCCTAGGTCATAATTTGTCATTTCTCCATTAGGAGAAATTTTTGTGACGCTGTGTTTACCGAAATTTTCCACCCATACATTCATTCCATCTGACGTAATATTCTCTTGCCCATCAGGCAATAGATTGATTTTTATCATTTCTCCATCAGGAGAAATTTTTGTAGCGCTACTGTCGATATTTAGCGTCCAAATATTGACACCGTCAAATGCAATATCTATAGGCTCTCTCCCCATTTTTAATGGGATCGTATACGTAACCATTTTGCCATCCTGTGTTATTTTTGTCACAGAATTGCCCAATAAGTTACAGGTCCATATGCTATGTCCGTCATATACAATACCTACCGGTTCGTTTCCGGTCCCTGCATATGTGGTCATTTTACCATCTTGTGTTATTTTCGTAACACTATTTCCTACTGCATTACAGGTCCATACATTAGACCCGTCATATACAATTTTTTCCGGTTTCTCTCCGGTTCCTGCATATGTGGTCATTTTACCATCTTGTGTTATTTTCGTAACACTGTTATCTTTCATATTTGCAGTCCAGATGTTTCCAAGAGAGTCACTACATATACCCATTGGATTTAAACCAGTTCCAGTATATGTTACAAAAACCGGTGCAGGTGCCGGTGGTGGCGTCGGCGGGGTCGGTTCGGGGCCAATTACTGATGACCCCTTTGAACATCCATATAACATTATCATTGATAATGCTATTAATAATAGCGTCAATGATAATATTATCTCTCCAAAGTCTCTTTGTGAGAGATAGTGGAGAATTTTTTTAACAATTGTTTTCATAACTTTTATATTATTTAGAGAAATTTTGCCATTGGGTTCCTTCAAATATAGAAGGTTTGCCATAACGGGGAATGGCTCTCAGAAATGCGCGCCGCTCTCCGTTATGGCAAAAATAATAGAAGTTATGACAAAAAAGTATAAATAAATATGAAAAACAAATAAATCGTGGATGGATAATATATATGGGGTAATATAAATCAGACAGAATATTCATTTATAAATGAACTACCTATATTATACTAAACATTGCAACTATTGTCAAATGAATGATTGTCAAAATTTACTGGGATATAAATTTTCTATAAAGCGAATTTTTGTAGGAAGTTTTATTTTTTTTGAACAAAGAAAAACTTCACGAATATGTTATGAGAGTAGAACTATTTGACGGAGTTTCTTAATGGTGTAAAATTATCTTATGCAAGAAAATAAAAACAATTCAATAAAAGAGGAAGAAAAGGTTTTACAGGAAGAGGTAGAAACGTTAGAAGAAGAGGTTTCTAACGAAAATACAAAAATTAAAGACAATCGTTTTGTTGCTGTGAGTATTATAGTTGCAGCGGTTTTGATTGCGGCAGCTATTGTTTTTGCTGTTTTGTATAAGTCGTCAAACGGCGGAGCGAATGGCGGACAAGCTCAGCAAAACGCAACTTCAACCGCTGATGTTATGAAAATACAAAGTAGTGACGCTGTTTTGGGAGATGTGAACGCTCCTGTAACAATTATTGAGTATGGAGATTATCAGTGTCCTTACTGCAATATGTTTGCAGTTGAAACACAACCGCTTATTGTCAAAAATTACGTTGATTCAGGCAAGGTTAAAATGATATTTAGAGATTTTATAGTTAATGATCGCACAGCGTCAGATACTGAATCTCTTGATTCAGCGCTTGCGGCGGCTTGCGCAAATGAACAAGGAAAGTTTTGGGATTTTCACGATGCTTTATCTCAACTTGAATATAACGATGAAGTGAAAAATCCTCAAACTGCGGAAAACAATGGCAATTTGAATCGCGATGCGTTTATGAGTATTGCGCAAAAAGTGGGTATGGATCAAACCAAATTCGCTTCTTGCTACGATTCGCAAAAATATCTTAAACAAGTTGAAAGTGTTTCAGCTAGCGCTATGAGTATGGGGCTTAACGCCACACCAACATTTTTTGTAAATGGTCAGCAAGTCGTTGGAGCGCTTCCTTACTCGCAATTTAGCGCCGGAATTGATTCATTGCTTAATCAGAAAAAATAATTTTTGAAAAATATGATTGAAAATTGGACAGAGTTTGTAATAGGAATCTGGTTAATTCTGTCGCCTTGGGTTTTAGGATTTTCAAATATGGTGATTTTGAAATGGAGCAGTGTTTTGTCTGGTCTTATAATTGGATTAATAAATGGATGGATTCTTTTTGTAAAAAATAAAGAAGAAAACAAAACTTCTGAAAAACAATAATTTTGTGTTTTTCAAAAGTTATAATATTCTCGTGTTTTCATTTTCCATCTTAAGTGGTAAAGTTATTTATACTTTGTAAATAATTTAAAAGGTCGTCATTAAATAAAAAACAAAAAACAATGGCAAAAGTAATAATTTATAGCACGCCAAATTGCGTTTACTGCAAAATGGCAAAAGATTTTTTAACAAAAAACAATATAGCGTTTGATGATCGCAATGTCGCAACCGATCTTGCTTCAAGAAAAGAAATGTTTGATAAATCGCATCAAATGGGAGTTCCCGTAATAGATATTGATGGAGAAATCATAGTCGGTTTTGATAAAGATACTATTAAAAACTTATTAAAGATATAAAACTATGTATGAATTGATAATTATAGGTGGCGGACCAAGCGGTGTTGCCGCTGGTGTTTATGCCGCAAGAAAAAAAATAAAAACATTATTGATAACAGAAAGTTTTGGCGGTCAATCAATGGTTTCTGAAAATATAGAAAATTGGATTGGGTCAAAATCAATTTCTGGATATGACTTGGCGAAAAATCTTGAAGATCATATTCGCGCGCAAGAGGGAATTGAACTTATTGATGATGATTTAGTAACTGGAGTGAAAAAAACGGACAATGGATTTTCTGTTTCCACAAAAGATGGCAAAATTTTTGAGACGAAATACATTATTTTAGCGTCTGGAAGTTCAAGGAGAAAACTCAACATTCCGGGAGATGATAAATTTGAAGGAAAAGGCGTCGTTTATTGTTCAACCTGCGACGCGCCATTGTTCAAAAATAAAACAGTTGCGGTTGTTGGTGGTGGAAACTCAGCGCTTGAATCCGTTATGGATTTAGTGAGTTACGCTTCAAAGGTTTATTTGCTTGTTCGTTCTGAAATTTTGAAAGGCGATCCTATAACTCAAGACGCTGTAAAAACACACCCTAATGTTGAAATAATTTTTAACGCAGTTCCGCAAGAAATAATAGGAAACGATTTTGTTAGTGGCATAAAATACAAAGATGCAAAAACTGGTGAATTAAAAGAGCTTTCTCTTGATGGGGTTTTTGTTGAGATCGGACTTATTCCAAACTCTGACATTGTAAAAGGAATTGTTGACCTCAATGAATACGGCGCTGTTATCACAAATGAAAAAACGCAGGAAACATCAATGCCTGGCATTTGGGCTGCTGGCGATGTTACCGATGGATTGTATAAACAAAACAACATTTCTGTTGGAGACGGAATCAAAGCGGTTTTAAATGTTTACGATCATTTAAAAAGTGGTAAATAATATTTGAAGTCTCTCTTTGCTTTTGAAGTCTCTTTATTCCCCGAAGTCTCTCTTCATCCACGAAGGAGTATCTCCCCGAAGTCTCTCTTCGTCTGCGAAGTGAGACTTCATAAAAATGTATTTTCCCCGAATTTTCTCTTTGCTTTTGAAGTCTCTCCCCTCGAAGTGAGACTTCATAAAGATGCTTTGTCCTGATTGTTTTAGTCTTTAGCTTGACAACATCTTATTTGCGATTACAATTAAATTTGTATTAGCAATCAAAGGTCGTGATTGCTAAAATAAAAAATAACAATAAAATAAAAATGAATTTAAAACCATTATCAAATCACATATTAATTGAGCCATTAGAAGAGGAAAAAGTTAGCAAAGGAGGCATTGTTCTTCCTGATACGGTTGAAAAAGAAAAACCTGTAAAAGGTAAAATCATTGCGACTGGACCAGGAAAAATAAATGAAAATGGCGAAGTTGTAAAAATGTCAGTAAAGGTTGGAGATGTCGTTCTCTTCAAAAAATATGGCCCAGATGAATTTGAAATTGAGGGCAAGAAATATTTAATTGGCGACGAGGACGATGTTCTCGCGACGATTGAATAATTTATAAGGTCGGAAAATTTAAAATAATTTTAATAATATGGCAAAACAAATAAAATTTAACGAAGACGCGCGAGCGTCAATAAAAAAGGGAATAGATAAACTTGCGGAAGCTGTAATTATGACGCTTGGTCCTCGCGGAAGAGCTGTCGTGATTGAAAAGAGTTATGGAGCTCCGCAGGTTACTTTTGATGGTGTTACTGTCGCAAAAGAAATTGAGCTTGAAGACAAATGGGAAAATGTCGGCGCTGAATTTATAAAGCAAGCCGCAGACAAAACAAACGATGGCGTTGGCGATGGCACCACGACTTCTGTCGTATTGGCGCATGCGATGATTGACGAAGGAGAAAAAGTTATAAGAGAAAAAGGTTTTAATGTTATTCAACTTGCCGACGAATTGAAAGGAATGAGCAAAATTATAATAAAAAATCTTGAAGAACAGCGTGAACTTATAAATGACAATAAAAAAATAAAAGAAGTTGCGACATTGTCCGCAAAGGACGCTGAAATTGGCGGTTTAATAGCTACCGTTATGGAGCATATTGGAAAAGATGGCGTTGTTGCAGTTGAGGATTCAAACACAATAGGCAATTCTTATGAAATTGTTGAAGGTATGCAATTTGATCGCGGTTATGTTTCTCAATATATGGTGACAGATCAAGAAAAGATGGAATCAATTTTAGAAGATCCTTTCGTTCTTGTAACCGATAAAAAAATATCTTCAATACAAGAAATTTTGCCGCTTTTGGAAAAAATAGTGGCAAGCGGGAAAAAGGAACTTTTAATTATTGCTGAAGATATTGATGGAGAAGCTCTCGCGACTCTTGTTGTTAATAAGCTTCGTGGAATATTTAATGTATTGGCGGTTAAAGCTCCTGGATTTGGCGATCGCAGGAAGGAAATGTTGCAAGATATAGCGATAGTTACTGGCGCTACATTCCTTTCTGAAGATATTGGGAAAAAACTTGATAATGCAGATATAAGCGATCTCGGAAAAGCGCATAGAGTAATTTCAAACAAAGACAATACCACGATTGTCGGAGGAAAAGGCGAAAAGAAAGATATAGAAAGCAGAGTTGCTCAAATAAAAGCGCAAATCAAAAAAACAGAATCAGAATTTGACAAAGAAAAATTGCAAGAAAGACTCGGAAAACTTTCTGGAGGAGTTGCTGTCATTAAGGTTGGCGCTCCAACTGAATCAGCACAGAAAGAATTGAAACAACGCGTTGAAGACGCAGTCGCGGCCACTCGCGCAGCTATGGAAGAGGGAATTGTTCCTGGTGGCGGTATAGCGCTTTTCAATGTAAGCCAAAAACTTTCCTTAAAATCTGGCGATGAGAAAACTGTTACCGAAGCTGTTTCAAGAATTATTTCACGCGCGCTTGAAGCTCCTATTCGCGCTATTGTAACTAATAGCGGAGAGTCGGCGGATCGCATAGTGAGCGAATTGCAAAATAGAAAAAATGAAGACTGGAAAGGGTTCAATGCCATCACTAATAAAATCGGCGATTTGAAAGAAGCGGGAATTATTGATCCTTTGAAAGTTGTAAAAACATCATTTACAAACGCTTTGTCTGTCGCAGCTAATTATTTAACTGTCGGCGCCGCAATTACTGATATTCCAGAAAAGAAATCTTCGCCAATGGGCGGTGGAATGCCTGGCGGTATGATGGGCGGAGAAGATTATTAAAGTTTCTCACTGACTTTAATTGCAAAAACTGCGTCTTTCGGCGCAGTTTTTGTTTTTATTGAAATTGAACCTTGTTTAATTTCAATTAACGGATTGACGAATTTGAAGTCTCTCTTCGCTCGCGAATGAGTTTTTCCCCGAAGTCTCTCTCTGTTTTGTGAAGGAGTTTCCCCGAAGTCTCTCTTCGTCTTCGAAGTGAGACTTCCTAAAGATGTATTTGTCCCGCATTTTCTCCGTCCCCGAAGTCTCTCACTTCGAATTGAGACTTCATAAAGATGTTTTATCCTAATTCTTTTATCCTATCTTTTCCTTGTCGTTGTTAATTAAATTATCTCAGGAGTCCAAAATAGGGTGCGGTTATACAAATAATTTACTTTTTTGCTGTTTTGTTGTAATATTTAAATATGATATATTTATACATTGTTTTGGCGATCATTGTTTTATGGCTTATAGTCGTTTATAACGGACTTATTCGCGTTGTAAATCAAGCGAAAGAAGCATTTTCTGACATTGATGTTCAATTAAAACGCAGATACGATCTTATTCCAAATTTAGTTGAGTCAGTCAAGGGATATGCGGCGCACGAAGCTGGGGTTTTTGAAAAAGTCACGGAAGCGAGATCAAATGCTATGCAAGCTACAGGAACCGCAAAAGCCGAAGCGGAAAATCAACTTTCAGGCGCGTTAAAATCTTTGTTCGCCGTTGCGGAAAATTATCCACAATTAAAAGCAAACGAAAACTTTTTGAATTTGCAAAATGAACTTACAGACACAGAAGACAAAATTCAAGCCGCGAGAAGGTTTTATAATGGAATGGTTCGCGATTTGAATATTAAAATTCAAGTTTTTCCATCAAACATTATCGCGAATATTTTTGGATTTAAGAAGATGGATTTTTTTGGAAACGATTTAACCGACGCGGAAAAACAACCTGTTCAAGTGAAATTTTAATCGCATTTTCAAATATTTATTTTTAAATATTTTTAACTATATTTTTTATGGCAAATTTATATGATTATAAAGCTTCAAACATTCGCCGAACGTGGCTTATGTTTGTAATATTTTTTATCGTAGTTTCTGGCATCGGTTTAATTTTTTCTTACGTTTACGGCGATTATAGTTTTTTAATTTTCGCCGTCATATTTAGCGTTGTTTATTCTTTGATAAGCTATTATTATTCCGCAAATATCGCTCTTTCTATGGCGCACGCGGTTGAGATAGAGAAAAAAGATAATCCGATGTTGTGGAATATTGTTGAGAATCTTTCTATTACAGCTGGGATCCCAATGCCAAAAGTTTATATAACGCCAGAAATGCAAATTAACGCTTTTGCAACAGGTCGCGATCCAAAGCATTCCGCAGTCGCTGTTACGCAAGGAGCGTTAGAGAGATTAGATAAAAACGAACTTGAAGGAGTTTTGGCTCACGAACTTTCGCATATTGGAAATCGTGACATTTTAGTTTCAACAGTTGCTGCGATTCTTGCCGGAATTGTTTCTTTTATGGCTGACCTTTTTTTGCGATCAATATTTTTTGGCGGAATTGGCGGTGGGCGAAATAAAGATAACGAAGGAGCGGATTTATTTTTTATTGTTGGAATAGTCCTTTCAATCCTCGCGCCGATTGGCGTTATGATGATACAGCTTGCCATTTCAAGAAGGAGAGAATCTTTGGCTGACGCGTCTGGCGTATTACTTACTCGTTATCCAGAAGGTTTAATATCTGCTTTGAGAAAAATTGAAGCGGATGAAGTTCCAATGGCTTCCGCAAAAGATTCAACTGCGCATATGTGGATTGATAATCCTTTTAAAGGAGAACAAATTTCGTGGTGGCATAAATTATTTATGACTCATCCGCCGATTGAAGAAAGAATTGCGGCGTTGCAAAAAATTTCAGTTTAATTTTTTTTCAAAAATATTTTGCAATTGAAGTTTTCCCCGTATAGAATATCAAAGTTCAATTTCATTAATTAATTTTTATTCGGTGTCGTTTTTTTGATATTAAACGCATTCTCTTGAACTTATTTAATTTTTAGAGCAAAATATTATTATATTTTAATAGTTTTATTTGGAGGCGTCGCATAGTGGTCGAGTGCACCATCTTGGAAAGATGGCATACCTTAACGGGTATCAGAGGTTCGAATCCTCTCGCCTCCGCAGAATTTTATATTTAACGAAGTTAAAAGATGTTGGGCGCAAAGCGCCGAGGCTGACTTTCTTATTGGGGATTTTACTCGAAATAGTTTCGAATTTTATCCAAAAAACACAGCCAGATTTCTATTTTTTTTAAATTAGTTTTTCATCAATTCAAAATTTGATTTCGCGTTTCTACAAGAAACATTTTAGTTTTACTGAAACTTTCACAAGAGATATTAAAAAATAATTAAATTTATCTTATAGTATGTTTTCTTTCTCGCGCGGACGGCCTCTTCTTTTTCTATAGGCGATAGATGTTGGAATTAAAGAGAGGATTATGATAATTACAACTAACGGCAAAATATAACTATCAACGCTTGGAAAAATAGATCCTAAATAAAATCCTAACATTGTTACTATAATGCTCCAAAGCGCCGATCCTAAAATATCAAAGAATAAAAATTTTTTATAATTCATTTTTCCAACACCAGCGAGAAGTGGCGCAAACGCTCTGATGATCGGTAAAAATCTTTGGATAATGAATGTTAATTTTCCATATTTTGTAAAAAATGTTTCTGTTCTTTGAATATTATCTTGATTGAAAATAAAAGATTTCTTTTGTTTGAAAACTCTTTTTCCTAATTTGTGTCCGATAAAATATCCTAAATTATCTCCAGTTACGGCAAAAACAAAAATTACAATTATAAGTGTTGTTATGTCAAAATATCCTCGTGTTGCGAGAAGTCCAGTTATAAATAAAAGACTGTCGCCAGGTAAAAAAATTCCAAGCATTAATCCTGATTCTGCAAAAACAATGATACCTATACCGAGATATCCGAATGTTTCAACAAATAAATTTATAATTGTAGTGGTGTTTAAAGGCATAATTTATATTAGCTGATGTCAGCATCATTAATGATATCATAAATCGTTTTTTATTTTTTCCGCGCTAAAAAATAAATACTAGGACCAAAAAATATCTTAGAAAATATTTTTTGAGTTTTCTTTTCAAAGAAAAGCATTGTGTTAAGCGGAAATATCTTTTTTAAAAAAGCGCTTCTAAAATTTGAGACAGACAGCATTTCAATAATTTCAAATTGTTCAGATATTAAAATATCTTTAATTTTTTGAGGATGGTGATTTAAAAACGGGATATCTTCCTGCTCTGATCGAGATATCGGTTCATATGACGCTATGCTTTTAAAAGAGAAAAATGATTTTATTCTTGCTTTAAAATGAATTTTGTTCGGTATTTCAAGAATGAGATATCCCTTTGGAGCTATCACTCTATTTATTTCATTTATCGCGCGTCTTGCGTCTTTTATATAATGAAATACACGCACGCAAATTGCCATATCGCAAAGATTATCATCAAGTGGAATTGATTCAGCAGATCCTTTTATAAAAAATATTTTTTGCGAATCTTTTATATTCTTTTTTGCTTCTTCAATTTGCGTATAAGACGGATCAAGAAAGATTATATTCTCCCATTTTTTATAAAGTGGCGCTATTCTTCCATTTCCTCCTCCTATATCTATAATTATTTTGCGCGGTTCTGAAATTTTATTTAATAATTTTTTAATAGCTATTTGATCTGCGAAATTTTCATAATCCCTTCCTTTCCAGAATGTTTCATAATCATAATCATCATAAAAATGATTTTCTCCAACTTTGCCATACCAGAAAGCGACAACTTTATCTTCTATTTTTTTCATATTTTTATATTAAATAAATTTAAAAATTAAAAGATGATAGAAAAATGACAAAACCCTGCTTTTCGGCAGGGTTTTTTGCGACAATTTAATTTTTTATTGTTTTAATTTTCCGTTGTGTCTATTGAGTTAGTTTCGGCTGGTTCATTGACTTCATCTTTTCCGTTGGTGTCTTGTGTGCCATTTTGGACATCACTTTGGATGTTGTCAGTGTCTTTTATGCTATCTTGCGCGCCGCTTTGGATGTTGTCAGTGTCTTTTATATTGTTTTCTTCTTGCGCAGGAGTTGTAGCTGTAGAAACTAATGTTTTAGCTGTGTTAGAAGACATTACTTGCGCATGTGATTGAAGCGCAATAGAACCAATTGTTCCAGCTCCTAAAGCTAAAAGCCCAATAATTGTTAAAAGTTTTTTGGACATATAATTTATTGTTTATAAGTTTATAAAATGCTTATCGACCAAAAGCATCTTATAAATCTTATAACTATCTTATGATGAAATTGTGACGCTATCTTTTAGAAAGTATTATATATATTTTGGCATTTCTACTGTGACTATGGTTCCTTTTCCAACTTCGCTTTTGATTTTTATCAATCCTTTATGTTTTTTAATAATTTCTTTTACGATTGCAAGTCCTAATCCAACACTGCCAGATCTAACATTTCTAGATGTATCAATTTTATAAAATGGTTCAAAAATTTTATCAATGTTTTCTTTTGCGATTCCGATGCCCGTGTCTTTTACTTCAATAATTACTTTATTTTTTATTGAATATGTATTTATTTTAATAGTTCCTGATTTGGTATATGAAATAGCGTTGTTGATTATGTTGAAAAAAGCTTGCTCAAGCATTCGCTCGTTTCCGTAAACAAGCGAGTTATCTTTTTCTTCTAATAAAAGCGAGAGATGTTTTTCTTCTGCTTCTTTTTTTAATCGTTTAATAACGGAGTTTATTGTTTTTGAGACGCTGACTTCTTCAAATTCAATAGTTGTGTCTATTTTTTTACTGCGCGCCAATGCTAATAAATTTTCTATCATACTGCTCATATAATTTATTTCTTCCAAGTTGCTGCGAGCGATATTTTTTATTTCTTCAGCGCTTGTTTTTTCGTTTCTAAGAAAAACCTCAAGATTCGTTTTCATAACCGATAGCGGCGTTCTCAATTCGTGAGATGCATTTGCGCTAAATTGTTCTTGCGCTTCAAGCGCTGTGCGTATTGGTTTAAGCGTTTTTCCTGAAAGCCAATAACTTATAAAGCCTGATATAATTATGATTATCAAATCTGCAAAAGCTATAGCGCCTTGCATTTGATCAATTGTATTTTCAACTATAGCATTTTGTTGTTCGTCTCCTGTAACTTCTATATTATCGCGAATGTGTTGCGCTGCGTAATAAAAAAGTAGAATACTAAAAACGCCAATTATCGCAATTATTATAACAAGATAAAATGCTGTGATTTTAATTCTGGCTTTTTTAAACATATTATTCTTTATTAAAACGATAACCTACATTCCAAATCGTTTCAATGATTTTTCCTCGTGGATCTATTTTCTTTCTCAGATTTTTTATTTTAACGTCAACTAAATTGCTAAATGTTGTGAAATCATAATCCCATACATGATCAAGAATTTCTTGTCTGCTTAAAACTCTTTCTGGCCTTCTCATAAAATAAGAAAGAATTTCAAATTCTTTTTGTGTTAGTTTAATTTCTTTTTCATTTTTAAAAACGCGTCTAGTTAAGGGATTAAGACGAATGCCGCTAATATTTAATTCTTTTGTGTAATTTGATTGCGGGCGACGCATAAGCGCGTGAAGTCGCGCTATAAGTTCATCAAAAGAAAATGGTTTTACGAGATAATCATCGGCGCCAACATTTAATCCTGTCACTTTGTCAGAAATAGTATCGCGAGCAGTTAACATTAAAATTGGTGTTGAAATATTTTTTGCGCGCACATCTCTGCACACAGAAATGCCGTCTTTTAGCGGAAGCATTACATCAAGTATAATAACATCATAAACATCGCTTTTTGCCTCTATTCTTCTTTGTCCTGTTTCGCCATCTAAAAGATAATCAGCAGAAAAACCTTCTTGCTCAAGTCCGCGTTTAAGCGATTGAGCTAATTTTTCATTGTCTTCAATAATTAAAATTTTCATATTCTTATTATTATTGTAACAGATGACGTTTTTATGACAATTTTTAATTAAAGGTTTTTTCTAAATTGAAAACATTATATTTAATATATTGTTTTGATTTTTGTGAAAATATTTTTCATATATAATGACATTACTCATTTTTTGGTTTATAATAACTTAAATTATTTTTAACAAAAATATGTGGAAATCTTCATTTGAAAAAATTGTTGGTGATGCGCCAGATGAATCAAAAGAACAAGTTATGCAATATTTTGATAGGGTATTTGACAATCAAAAAAGTCTTGAAGGATTATTGGAGGATAAAGAAGTTGAAAAAACTATGGATGAGATAAAAATAATATCTCTTTCTAATAAAATTACAAATGATTTGCGTGAAAAATATGGCTTGCCACCTTTTGATGTGCCATTTAAAAATATCCATATTGTAGATAGGAAAAAATGGTCTGACGTTTTGGCTCGCGTCAAATTAGATCGTAACGTCTCTGGTTTTTATGGCGGACATTTGCAGGGTATTGTTGTTAAGGAAACAGACTCAAATCTTGAAACATTTTCTTTAATCTTGCACGAGATGATTCATTTTAAATCATATAATGCATTGCAAATTGTTGAATCAAAAGATAAATCGGATAAAAAGGCAAAACAGTATCGCGTTGGTTTGGAAATGAGATCTCGTCGCGATGACAATAAAGGATATTTTATAAATATTAATGAAGCGGTAACTGAACTTTTAACTATGGAGTTAATGAAAAAAAATATGTCAAATTCGCTTTTTAAGAACGAAGCAGAAAAAACTAAAGAATTGAATAAAGAATATTATAATAATTTGTTAGGAGATACGTTTCTTATAAAGATCGCAAAACTGGACAAAGAAAATCTTTTTTCTTTGACACCTATCAAATTTGCATATAAAAATGAAAGAATGGTTTTGAAAGAATTGGTTGAAAAACTTTACGAGAAGAATAGTGATAAATTTAACAATTTTGAGGAGGTTATGGATTTATTTAAAGAAGGAGCAATAACTGGCAATATGATGAAATACGGAAGATTAATTGATAAAACTTTTGGTAGTGGAACTTTAAGAAAAATTGGAGAATTTGGTTCGGACACTAAATCTCAAGAAGATTTCATAAAATCTTTATAATTTTTTTAGAATAATTCATATCCCGGCATATTCCATGGGAATGGCGCTGTGCTTGGCGAGAAGTATTCGTATGGAAGATTGGCGGCATATCTTTCTCCATAAGGACGATTGCCATCTGGAAATAAAATTGCAACATTTATTTCGCCTTTTTCATTTCTTAAATTATCAAGTTCTCCAGAATTTTTATATTTTTTCAATGCTTTTAGCGCGCCTAAATAAGCAAAGCCACTACTTGGACCTGGCGTTATGCTCATTGTCCAGTTGAACCATAAACTTGCGAGATATGATGGTTTTGTTTTTATTTCAACTATTTCATCGCAAGATTCTTTCCATGGCAATGTTATTTCTTTCATTCTATTTAAATCTCTGACGCCAGGAATTTCATTTCCATTTTCTAATAAGACTCCCACTGTTTTTGCATTTTTTATTTGTTTTTTTACATACTCGCTTATTCCCACCATTGTTCCGCCAGTTCCAATTCCAGCCACAAAAATATTAGGGGTGTATTCCATTTGCTCAATTATTTTAGGAGCTGTAAATATTGCGTGTATCTTCGCTCCGTCTGGATTTGCGTATTGATCAAGATTAAGGCAACCGTTGTCTGATTTCCAATCTTTTTCTTTCCATCCGCCTCCGCCTAACTTACGCGCCGTCGCTATACCGCTTAAACCTTCTTCTGGTGGAATTAACTGCGCGCCAGACATTAGTAATGGATATCTTTTTCCATCAGGAATGTCATTTGCCACTACGAGTTTTACTTTAAAATTTCCAAAGTTTTTTGCCATTTCCGATAACGCAATTCCAGTATTTCCTGACGTCGCTTCAATCAAAGTGTGAACGTCTTCTAAGACGCCTTTTTCTTTCGCGCCAGATAATAATCCATATAAAGTTATAAATTTTATATTTTCGTATGGCAAATGAAACGCAAGCGCCGCATATAAATTTACTTTATCTGTTTCAAACGGATTGAGTTTTTGAGGAATCCGCGCAACTGGAAGCGGCCACTTATTCCAATTATTTAAATACAATCCTAAATCATCCATATTTTTTATAAGCTTACTTTATATATTAATATAAATCCAGTTACTGTACTCGTCCATAACATATGAGACTAAATTATTGGTTAAAATTAAAAAATAAATTCATATTTTGAAAGTTTCACTTCACAGGGAGAGACTTCGGAAGCAGAAAGAGAATTCGGTAAAAAAAGACTTCGGACAAATACATCTTTATGAAGTCTCACTTCGCTGACGAAGAGAGGGTTCGGGAATCTCATTTGCGGATAAAGTGAAACTTCAGAAAATATCGCGCGATTATGTAATCTTTTGACTTATCTTTTTATAGTTATAGAATTATAAATATGAATATAAGAATTTGTATGGCAAAAATCCATCGCGCGACCGTAACTGGCGCTGAATTAAATTATTCTGGATCAATTACAATAGATCAGGCATTGCTTGAGGCGTCAGGAATTAGATCTCATCAAATGGTTATGGTTAATAATTTATCAAATGGAGTTTCGTGGCAAACTTATGTCATCGTTGGAGAGAAAGGGAAAGGGGAAATAATATTAAATGGTCCGCCAGCGCGTTTATTTCAACCGGGAGATAAAGTAATTATTCTCGCAGAAGCTTTTGTTGACGAAAAAGAGTTTTCAACATTTGAAAGCAAATTTGTTTTTGTTGATGAAAATAACAAAGTTACGAGAGTTGATAAAAAAGCGGGACAAAATTTTTAATTTTATGGAAAAAAGCGAAAAAGTATGGAAGCCAAATAGAAATCACGAATTATCTATAGATGTTGATGGTATAAAATACGACCGTATTCCTGTAAAAACGCATCTTGTAATGAAAGAAGACAATATGCTTGACCTTGTTGAAAAATATTTAGCTCCTTATCTTTCAAAAGGAGATATTATTTTTATAAGCGAACAAATAACAGCAATTACTCAAGGAAGATTAATTTTAATAAGAGATATAAAACCTACTAGTTTTGCGAGATTTTTGTCGCGAAAAGTTGGTGTTAATTTTGGAACTGAAAAATTTCATGGTTTTGGACTTGGAACTCCGCAAGCGATGCAATTAGCGATTCAAGAAGTTGGACCTTTGAGAATTTTTATCGCTGCCGCGATTGCTGCGATAACAAAACCTTTTGGAATAAAAGGAATGTTTTATAGAGTAATAGGCGATAGAGCAAAGGCAATAGATTGTCCTGCTTCGTATACTCTGTGGCCATATCATCAATACGCAAAATTAGCTCCGCTTAATCCTTCAGAGATTGCTAAGTCAATAAAAAATAAATTCGGATACGATGTTGTGATCATAGACGCTAATTATAGAGGCGCCGAAGTTTTGGGAAAATCAGATCGCGCGATTTCAGATGATTTTGCAAAAAAGGTGTTTCGCGATAATCCGTTGGGACAGGGAGACGAACAAACTCCGCTTTGTATAGTTAGAAAATCAACGCTTTAATAAATAAAAAATAATAGTTTTATTTTTTTCGGCTTGATTGCCGATTTTTTATATATTTTTAATAACTAAAATTTATAGTTATTTTATGATATATAAAAAAATATTTCTTTCGGCTTTAATAATAATTTCTATTTTTTCCAGTTTGCAATTTTATGTTTCAAATATAAAAAACGTTGACGCTTCGTATCATTTTTCAAGTTTTAGAGGAAAAAATCCTATTCATATTCGGCAATACGCAAAATCTTCACCGAGTGGAATTACTCCCGCTTTAATAAAAAAGATTTATAAATTGCCAAATAGTGGAGGAAGCGGAACTATTGCTATTATTGACGCATACGACGACGCTACAATTGAAAAGGATTTAGCGGTTTTTGATAAACAATTTAATCTTCCTGACTGCTCTATAAAAAATGGCTGTTTAATGAAACACATTATGGCAAGCTCTACAAAAACAAATAGTGGATGGGCTCTTGAAACATCGCTTGATGTTGAATGGGCTCATGCTATCGCGCCAAACGCAAAGATTTTATTAGTTGAGGCAAAAACAGAAAGTGGCGAAAATCTTTTAAACGCAATTGATTATGCCGCAAAGAGAAAAGACGTTGTTGCTGTTTCAATGAGTTGGGGAGGATCAGAATTTGCTGAAGAATTGAATCTTGATTCTCATTTTAAAAGTGTCTCAAACGCGGTATTTTTTGCTTCATCTGGAGATGATGGATGGGGGAGTAGTTGGCCTGCTTCATCGCCAAATGTAATTGGTGTTGGAGGAACATCTCTTGAACTTATGAAAGATGGAACTTTTGTTTCTGAATCCGCGTGGAGCGGATCTGGCGGGGGAGTGAGCGTTTATGAAGACGAACCCGAATATCAAAAATCGTATAGTATTCCAAAAGCGAATGGCAAGCGGGCAATTCCAGATGTTTCTTATAACGCAGATCCAAAAATTGGTTTTCCTGTTTATAAAACAGCAGGATCTTCAAAAAATGGATGGTATGAGGTTGGTGGAACTAGCGCTGGCGCTCCTCAATGGGCTGCTATTCAAGCGCTTGGAAAATCTGTTTCTTTAGAAAATATTTACAAAGATAAGGCTTCTGCTCAAACTCTTAGTTTCTTTCGCGATATTACAAGCGGTTCAAATGGAACTTGTAAATATTATTGCGACGCGCGCAAAAGATATGACTATGTAACTGGTTTGGGAGTTCCGCAAACAATTCATTTTTGATTTTGCAAAAATTTAGTATATTTTTAATCTGTATTTTTTGCGCAAATGTTTTTCCCGACGCGCCCGAAGCGCGCTTTATAAAATAAATATATCATTTTTGTTTGAACTTTATTTAAAAATAAGTTTTAATTGATTTGATATGATATTTTTTCGGGCTGTAGTATACCGGTAGTACGCGCGCTTCGGGTGCGTGAAGACCGGGTTCGATTCCCGGCAGCCCGACAAGATTAAACACATTTGATTCCCACGGGAATCGAACGTGAAAGGGGTCGGGGAAACGGGAGTTTCCCCGTGGCGTCGAAGTCTCTCTTCGTCAGCGAAGTGAGACTTCATAATATGTATTTGTCCAAAGTCTTTTTCCCCGAAGTCTCTCTTCGTCTGCGAAGTGAGACTTCACAAAGATGTATTTGTCCCGAATTCTCTCTTCATTCCCGAAGTTTCTTTCTGTCTTCGAAGTCTCTCCCTGCGAAGCGAGATTTTCAAAGTGAGCGACGTTTGCTTCCCGGCAGCCCGACAAAACTAAACACATTTAATTCCCACGGGAATCGAACGTGAAAGGGGTCGGGGAAACGGGAGTTTCCCCGTGGCGTCGAAGTCTCTCTTCGTCAGCGAAGTGAGACTTCATAATATGTATTTGTCCAAAGTCTTTTTCCCCGAAGTCTCTCTTCGTCTGCGAAGTGAGACTTCACAAAGATGTATTTGTCCCGAATTCTCTCTTCATTCCCGAAGTTTCTTTCTGTCTTCGAAGTCTCTCCCTGCGAAGCGAGATTTTCAAAGTGAGCGACGTTTGCTTCCCGGCAGCCCGACAAAACTAAACACATTTAATTCCCACGGGAATCGAACGTGAAAGGGGTCGGGGAAACGGCAGTTTCTTTTTATCCCCGAAGTCTCTCCCTGCGAAGTGATGCTTTATAATATGTATTTTTCTCCGAAGTCTCTCTTCTCTGTCATTCCCGTCCCCGTCTTCACGAGGATAAACTCCGGCGGGAATCCAAGCTTTTAATCCCTACTTTGTTTTCTTATTTGTCCCAAGTCTTTTCTCCGAAGTCTCTCTTCGTCTTCGAAGTGAGACTTCACAAATATGTATTTGTCCATCTGCTTCCGAAGTTTTTCTGTTTCCGAACTTTTTTCGTCTCCGAAGTCTCTCTTCGTCCTCGAAGTGAGACTTCCAAATATGAATTCGTTAATTCGTTAAATTGTATTTAATTAAATTGTCTCAGGGGTCCAAAATAGAGCGTGATTATACATCTTCTTGACAATTCTTTTTACAGTTATAATATGAATATATGTTCATATATAAAAAATGTTCTTGCAAACCTTCGGCGCATGAGAAAGATAATATTTCTGAATTCAATGGAGTTGCGCGAAAGATGAAACTTCTTTCATCGCCCAGCCGCATTGTAATTCTTTCAGTTTTGTTTAGATCGCCACACTGCGTTGCGGCGTTGCAAGAACATACAGGTTTATCACAAACTCTTATTTCTCATCATTTAAAAAAACTAATGGATGAAGGATTTGTTGACAATGCGAGATATGGAACTTTTATTAGATATCGTCTTACTCCACACGGCAGGAAACTTATTGGATTTGTTCGTGATATAAAAGATGTTCACAGTAAAAATAATAAATAATTTTTTATATATTTATTCTATTAATTAATTGCAAAAAGGATATTTAATTGATGTAAAGCGGTCGTGTTACATCATAATGTAAAAAATAAAGGTTAAAAAACAAAAATAAAAATTAATAATTATAAAAATATGGTACAAAGTAAAGATTATTATGATGCGGGTCTTGCGTTTCATGGTCATAAATGCCCAGCAATGCCATTGGGTTTGCGCACTGGAGAAGCTGCAATGAATGCTCTTGGCGTTTCACGCGCTAAAGATGGAGAATTGGTTGCTATTCTTGAACTTGGAGATAATCACTGCGCGACTTGTTTTGCGGATGGAGTGCAGATGATTACTGGATGCACATTTGGAAAAGGAAATATTAAAAAAATAGAAAAAGGAAAATGGGGATTAACTTTAATTGATAAGAAGTCAGGAAAGGCTGTGCGCGTTGTTCCGTTAGCTTCAGCAATGTTGGTGAGTAAACAATCTGATTTTATGCAGAAGTATCGTTCAAAGGGTATTCCTGCGAGCGAAGTTCCAGAAGAAGTAGTTGCTCCGCTTATTCATAATGTTATGAATGCTCCAGAAAGCGCATTAATCAAAGTTGGTCCTGTTATACATTATGAATTAAAAGAAAAGAAGAGTAGTTATAATGGTTTTGTTTGCGAAGAATGCGGCGAAATGACAGTTATGGAATATGGCAGAATAAAGGGCGATAAAAAAGTTTGTATTGATTGCGCAGAAAAAGAATAAAATTATTATTGTTTTTTTAGAGTAGTTTTTAAAAAATAATTTATAAAATAATTATGGAAAACTTAAAACAATATATTCCTCCAGAATGGGCGTTTGAGTTTCACGGTCATCATTGTCCATTTATGCCGATCGGTTATCGTATGGGAAAATTGGCGTTGGAACATCTTGGTGTTGAACGCGAAAAAGATCACGGATTTTTTGTCTTTGCAGAAATAGGAGTTGGGCATCCGCAAACATGTTTTGTGGATGGTGTTCAAATTTCAACTGGCGCTACTTTTGCGAAAGGACTTCTTGAAAAGACATTTTATGGCAAGTTGGCTGCAACATTTTATCATCCTAAAAAAGGCGCGGTGAGATATTCATTGAAGCCAGAATTTATTGATGAAATGGGCAAATTTGAATTTTTTGTTTATCGCAAAAAAGGTGTTGAACCATCTGAAATTCCACAAAATGTTACTCAGGAAATTATTGATTGGGTTTATTCTGTGCCAAGCGAATCAATGTTTAAGGTGGAAGAAAAACCTGATTTTGTATATACGCCACCAAAAGGATCGTTCAATAAAACAAAATGTAGCATTTGTGGCGAGTATGTTTTTGAGCGTTATCTTAGGGAAAAAGATGGAAAGCCAGTGTGCATTCCTTGTTCTCATTACGACAAAAATTAATAAATACTAATTTATCTCTTATATGGCTACTGTTGTTTTAGCTGGTATTGTAACGTTTTTGTTCACAAGCGTTTTAACTATCGCTGGTCTTGGCGCGGCTTTTATTTTGATTCCTATTTTCCTTGCGATGGGTATTCCTTTGATGACTGCTATGTCTATTTCTCTTTTGCTTAACGCGCTTGCTATGATTATAGCTTCTGTGAGTTATGCTAAGGAAAAATTAATTGTTTGGAAAAGCGCTATTCCTATACTTATTGCCGCTACAATTTTATCTCCATTAGGATCTATAACGGCGAAGTATCTTCCCGACACACTTCTTAAATGGTTTTTTATTGGATTCTTATTATTCGCGGCTTCTATGATGTTGTTTTATAAAGCGAAAGAAAAAGAACCGCAGGCAGATAAGAAAAATGACATTTGGTATGGGTTAGGAATTGGATCTTTGGCCGGATATGTTGGAGGGCTTTTGGGCGTTGGGGGAGGAAATATCATTGTTCCAGTTCTCGTTTGGATGGGTTTTAATCCAAAAAAGGCATCAGCTACAACTGCTTTCATTGTAATTTTTTCTTCTCTTTCTGGATTCTTTGGCAGAATCAGTATTCAAAGTATGGATATGAATCTTTTACTTTGGTGCACAATAGGTTCTGTCGCTGGCTCGCTTTTGGGAGCTTGGCTAATGACTAAAAAACTTAGTTCTAAAAATGTAAAACTAACTATTGGCGTCATTTTATTCTTCATTGCATTTAAAATGATTTGGGATTTATTAAAATTGTAAAGATTTTTTTTCTTAAACGCTCTAATAAAAAATCACGAAATTTTTCGTGATTTTTTATTGCAAATTATTTAGCTTATTTTTTTATATTTTTTCAATACAAAATATATTATTCCAGATATAATCACTATTATTATGCTTCCTAAAATATCAACTACGTGATGTATCCCAACATAAACGCGAGCTGTCCCTATTAAAATGGCTATTAACCAAAACCAATAACTTATTTTTTTATTATAAAACCAAACTATCATTGCAATCGCGGCTGCTAATAATGTGTGATCTGATGGGAAACCATTGTCGGCGCTATGGGCTAAAAGAGGAACGAAATTTCCAACTACAAATGGTCGTGGGTCGTAATATAGAGCTCCGGATATTTTTGCTATTATGTAAGATAGCGGAGCTATTATAATACTGCAAATGATTAAGCTCTTTTTTATCGCGCGTGGTTGTTTAAAAAAGAAAATTATTATTCCAAAAACTGAAATAATGTAAAAATATTTTGCTATAAATATCATAATTGAATTCATAAAACTGATTGTAGCATATAATTTTTATTTGTCATATAATAATAGAAGAAAAGGTCGAAACTTTTTAAATTAAAATAATAAATTTATGAAAGGATACATTGATAATCTTGAAAAATTAGCTGAGGAAAATAGTAATTTTCGCAAAGTGCTTTATACCGCGCATTATAGTCAGCTCGTTTTAATGAGTCTTCTCCCTGGCGAAGAAATAGGGGAAGAGGTTCATGGGCTTGATCAGTTTTTTAGAATTGAAACTGGAACTGGAAAAGCTGTTCTTGATGGAGTTGAAACAGAAATTTCAGATGGTTATGCTGTTCTTGTTCCAGCAGGAACTCGTCACAATATAATTAACACATCACCTATCGCCCCGTTGAGACTTTATACGCTTTATTCTCCTCCTGATCACGAAGATGGAATAATTCACGAAACGAGAGCTGACGCTATTGCGAATGATAAACCATTTCACGGAAAGACAACAGAATAATCTTAGACAATATGAAATAAAAACACGAGTTAATTGCTCGTGTTTTTATGTGTAAAAAGGAATTTTCCCCGAAGTCTCTCTTCCCCGCGAAGGAATTTTCCCCGAAGTCTCTCTTCGTCTCCGAAGTGAGACTTCCCAAATGTGTTTTGTCCTATGTTGTATAAGTTCAGAAACATATGAGACTTTCCGGCAAATCAAATAGTCTTATATGTTATGGGAGTACACTTGCTTTTATTTTTTTGGTTAGTGTTGTAAAATTATATAAGTGATTGATTTTAAAATAATAAAAATTAAAAAGGTCAAAAAAATAATAAAAATTAATAGTCGGTTTATTTTATAAAATGATTCAAGATCAATTAGTTGAATACATTAATTCTCAGTTAAAGCTTGGTGTTTCTCGCGATGCTATAAAATCAGCATTGGTTGGTGTTGGCTGGCAGGCGGTGGATGTTGACGATACTTTTAAAAAAATTGACGGAACTAATTCAAGTCCCGTTCAACAAAATCCCGTCGCGCAAGCAAAAGTTGTTTCTTCTGTTGGTTCAGAAGTTCAGCCATCGCAAAAAACTGTTTCTACTCAGTCTAGCTCAGCGGTTCAGTCAGGTGTAACGACGCAGTCAGAAAAAGGATCTTCTTTCGGCTCTTTTTCTCCATCTGATATTATAGGTTCTGCAAAAGCGTCTTCTGTTAAACCTTTTATAGTTAATGACACAAGCGCTGGTTCAAGTGATTCTAAAAAAAGTTTTTTTGACAAGGATGCAGCTAGTATTGCCGCAAATAAGACAACTTCTGAAAAATCTATAAATAGCGCTTCTGGTTATGTTGTAAAAAATAAGACGGGAAAAATTTCGGCGCTAATTGAAGGTTTTATAATAGTTTTATTGCTCATTTTTTCTGGATATTTATTTTTCCAAAATCAATCTTTGTCTTCAAAAATAAATGGAGTTGGGGGACAGAGTTCTGACTTATCTTCTCAGGTTCAAAATTTAAATTCTCAATTGCAGGGTCTTACATCTTCTAACGCGCAATTAACAAATCAAGTAGCTTCTTTAACCGCAGAAAACACAGAATTACAAAATGAATTGTCTTTTGTCGCAATTCCTGTTGGTTCATCAACTTCAGCTACCGCAACAACAACTGTAAGCGTTAGCGGTTTATTAACTCGCCCGACAAAAACTGGCGCTTATTTGATAACAACAAATTATGGAGTTAAAGTTTATGTCCAAAATTATAAAGATAAGAATGTTAATTTATCGCTTAGCGAATTATTAGGAAGTAATGTTAATGTTTCTGGATCTCATATTCTTGGATCTGCAATGTTAGAAGTTTCAACTATAAATGGAACATCAATTAACGCTGTAGCGTCATCAACCGTTGTATCATCTTCGGCTTCTAATGCGCCTATGATGCCAGCTGGGACAATTCCTCCTGCGACGACAAACACAGCGACTTCAAGTTATCAAATTCAATAATCTTTATTCAAGAATTTTAAGTTCGTGCAATGTTTTCTCGTATATTCCGAGTGTCTTTTCGGCGAGATCTCTTTTCAATTTAAAATCTTTTTCGTGAGCTATTTCGTTTCTTAATTTATGAGCTTGCCAAACTAAATCAATATCTGGGAGTTGTGAAGATTTTATTTTCTTTAATCTATCTCCCAATGTTTTTCCTGTTATTCCGCCATAACGAAGCGCTTCGTCAAGCAAATTGTCAGCTTTTATAATTGCTATTTTTAAATCATTTTCTCCACCTTCAAAAAAATGTTCTTCAATTTTTTGCCATTCTTTTTTAATTTGTTTTTTAGGAACATCTTTTTTAAGCACAACATCTTTTATTCTGTCGTATCTTAAAGTTAACCAACCAGTTTTTATTATAAAAAATATTGATATTCCAATAAATATCAACGACAATATAACGCTTATTATTTCAATAGTTGTAAGATTCATAAAATAAAAAGAAGAAATTCCTTGCGCAAGCAAATTCGTTTTATGTATAACTGCATTGATTATGTCAGTTGTTGACGCCATTGTTCTTTTTATAATTTTTCATAAAATTCTCCTATTCCAAAAAGATCTTCTTCCTTCCATTTTTTTCCAATTAGTTGAAATCCTATAGGGAGTTCTCCTTCTTTTAAATCTTTTTTAGTTGGAATTGATATTGCTGGAACGCCAGCAAGATTAGCTGGTATTGTAAAAATATCCGACAAATACATTTGGAGCGGATCGTTATTTTTTTCTCCTATCTTAAACGCAGTTGATGGAACTACTGGAGAAAGGACAACGTCAATATCTTTAAACACATTATCAAAATCATTTTTTATTAATTGTCTTACCCTTTGAGCTTTCTCATAATAAGCGTCGTAATATCCAGATGACAAAACAAATGATCCAAGTATTGTTCTTCGTTTTGATTCTTCTCCTAATCCATTTCCGCGTTGTTTGAAATATAATTCTTCTAAACTTTCTTCTTTTAATTGAATATTTTTATTTCTTGAATAACGAATTCCGTCAAATCTTGCGAGGTTTGAGCTAACTTCAGCTGTCATAATTATGTAGTAGCAAGATAACGCGTATTTTGTATGTGGCAAAGATATTTTTTTAAATTTAATGCCAAGACTTTTTATTTTCTCAATTGCATTTTCAACTTCTTTTTCTACTTCCTTGCTGATTCCAGAAATGAAATATTCATCAGGAATGCCAATTGTAAGTTCGCGAATTTTTTCTATATTTTTTTCTTTTAATTTTTCTTCCCAACTTTTTTCTGGATCTGAGCTTGTCGCGTCTAAATTATCTTTTCCTGCGATAGTTTTGAATAATATTTTTGCGTCTTCAACTGTTTTTGCAATTGGTCCTATTTGATCAAGGCTTGATGCCATTGCTATCACGCCAGAACGTGAAACAGCGCCATACGTTGGCTTGAATCCCACGACTCCGCAGAAAGAAGCTGGTTCGCGAATTGATCCTCCCGTATCAGATCCTAATGAAGCTACTGCCATTTGCGCCGCTACTGCAGCTGCCGATCCGCCGGAAGATCCGCCAGGAACTCTCGTTTTATCGTATGGATTTTTTGTCTTTTTAAATGCGGAGTTTTCTGTTGATGAACCCATTGCAAATTCATCCATATTTGTTTTTCCTAAAAATATGGCGTTTTGCGCTTTAAGTTTTTCTATTACAGTTGCGTCATAACTTGCTACATAATTTTCAAGTATTTTTGAAGCAGCTGTTGTTTTTAATCCTTTTATTAAAATATTATCTTTTATAGCTAACGGAATTCCCGCTAAATCTGCTATTTCATTTCCTTTTGCAATTTCAATATCAACCATTTCGGCTTGTTTAATTGCGTTTTCTTCGTTGAGACTTAAATATGCGTCTATTTCTTTATCTTCTTTTTTTATTTTTTCAAAAAATGCTTGAGTTATTTCAAGCGCTGAAATCTTTTTTGAAACGAGATCTTCGTGAAGTTTTTTAATTGTTAATCCTTTTAATAAATCCATTTTTTTATTTTTATTCAAAAACTGAAGGAACTTTTAACGCTCCATCTTTTGTTTCTGGGAAATTTTCTACTCCGCATCTTGAATTAGTTTTTTCTCTTTCGTCATCTTCGCGCGCAACATTTTTTAATTCGGTGCCTCCTGTCATAGGCGTCACTTTTGAAGTATCAAGAGATTTAATTTCTTTAAAATAATCAAGTATTTCGTCTAAATCTTTCAATAACTTTTCTTCTTCTTTATCGCTTAATTCTATTCTTGAAAGTTTTGCAAGATGTTTTAACTCCTCTTTGTTTATTTCTGATGCCATATTTGAATTTTAACCTTTATTCCTTATAATTTCAACATTTTGCATAACCAATTAAGAAATTAACGAATCCGAAATCTCTCTCCGTCTCCGAAGTCTCTCCCCGCGAAGTGAGACTTCGGGAAAAACTCATTTGCAAAGTAAAAAGAGACTTAGTTTTTTATCAAAGTTCAACCTCTGTGATTAATTATAAATTTCTAACTATTTTTTTGAATTGATTTCCGCGATCGCTATAATTTTTAAACATTCCAAATGAAGCGCAAGCAGGGGATAGCAAGACAACATCTCCTTTTTCTGCGTTTTTTTCTGCGGATTTTACTATTTCTTCCATATTATTACAATTTTCAATAAATTTTATATCTTTATTTTTAATATTGCTCTTTATGTTTTTCCATTCTTCTCCTATTCCTATTATCGCTTTGACGCTTTTTGATTCAGAAATTAATTTGCCAAGTTCTGAAAAATCGCTATTTTTACTTGAACCTCCGAGTATTAATATTTTCGGTTCGGTAAAAGCTTTTATCGCGGCAATGCTTGTTTCTGGCGTTGTCGCGTATGAATCGTCATAATATTTTACGCCATTTTTTTCTGCCACAAATTCTAATCTATGTTCAAGACCGGTAAATTTTGATAATACATTCTCAATTGTTTTGTTTTTTATACATAATATTTTTGCAACAGTTATCGCCGCGCCAACATTTTCAAAATTATGTTCGCCTGGTATTTTTAAAATATCAGTTTTGCATATTTCTTCTTTTTTATTTTTATTTGCAAAATAGAATTTTCCATTTTTAACAAAAACCCCATTTAAAACTTCTTTCTGGCGAGAATATTTAAAAATTTTTGCTTTCGTTATTTTTTCAAAAGATAAACTCGCTTTATAATCTTGCGCAATAACTGCAAAATCTTCTTTGTTTTGAAATCTTGTTATATTTGATTTTGCAAGATGATATTCTTGTATATTTTTGTGCCAGTTTAGGTGTTCTGATGTTATCATCAACGCTACGGCTATGTGTGGCGATGTTTCGCAATCAATTAATTGAAAGCTCGATAATTCAAGAACAATAAATGTTTTTTCATCAATTTTATCAATAAAATCAAGCGCTGGAGAGCCAATATTCCCACCTATAAAGACCTTTTTCCCGCTTGCTTTTAATATTTTAGTTATTAAGGTTGATGTCGTTCCCTTGCCTTTTGTCCCTGTAACGCCGATGATATTTTTTGTTTTTTTCTTTGCGTATTCAAAAAAAAGTTTTGTCGCGCTTGTTATAATAACACCTGATTTTTTAGCTTTTTGTATTTCTTTTGAAAAATATCTTACACCAGGGGATCTGACTATAATATTAAAATGTTCAAGGTTGTTTAAATAATTTTCTCCCAATTGTCCTATTGCTTTTTTAGGCAGTTTTGTATTTTTGTCAGAATCTAATATCCAAAACTCGGCATTTTTATATGTGTTTAGTTTTTTGAGAAATTTATAACTTGATTTACCTTCTTTTCCAAAACCTATTATTGCTATTTTTATTTTATTTTTTTGTTCCATAATATTTTTTCAATTTGGCGATAATTAAAATTTTTTATTTGTGGAGATTTTTTCTCGCTACTATTGCTGATTGCTTTATTTTGTCCTATGTATATTCCTATGTGTTTGTGGATAGTTCCGTCTTTTGATGTCTTGCCATTCCAAACTATTATACTGCCTTCAATTGGTTTTTTTACAGTTTTCCAGCCACAAGCTTCAAGATCTTTTACTGTTCCATTTACTGTTGTGTGCGTATTTTTAATAAGATTAAATATTTTTAAAACAGAACTTGCAAAAAAAGCGCAACTTAAATCTCCATCTTTTAATATATCAATATCTTTTCCATCTTTTCTGAAATATAGCTTTTGAAACATTTTTGAATTAACGCTCGCTTTTGCAAAGGCAAGATAACTTTTTAATAAAGAGATTTTTAACTTTGTCATTAAATTTTATTATATACCATTTCAAAGAAAATCTATAAAAATATTTTTGACATTTTTCTAAATTAAATGTAAAATTTATTTTAAATTAAGGATTTTCCTTCTTTTCGCGGGAGGGTCGGGAAAGGTTTTCCGGGAAGCCCCATAAGCTTCCGAAGCAGGTCCGAGTCCTGCCCCCGCAACAATAATAAAATCGTCACCTTATAATTTAATTGGGTGGCGATTTTTATTTTTATATAGATGAGCAGGACTCGGACGGGAAAGGGGTCGGGGAAACGCTCGCCTTGCCGAAGCCGTCGACGAAGAGCAGGATAGTTTCCCCGTAGCGGAAGCATTGAAACCGATGGGTTTCAAAGATCGAGTGAATACGAGCGATGTACGATTTCCTGCCCCCGCAACAATAATAAAATTGTCACTTGATAATTTAATTGGGTGGCGATTTTTATTTTTATATAGATGAGCAGGACTCGGACGGGAAAGGGGTCGGGGAAACTTCTTCACTGGGAGAAAATTTGGGGAAGAGAAGAAAATTCAAGGGAAAAAAGACTTTGGACAAATACATATTGTGAAGTCTCACTTCGCAGACGAAGAGAGACTTCGGGGAAAAGATAGAGAGACTTCTAGAAAAACCATTTAGAGGACGAAGAGAGACTTCTGGGAAATTTTTTAATGAATATAAATAGAAAATAAAAACCCCTATGCTCACGCACTGGGGTTTCATAAGGTCCGAAGGCAGAAAAGGTAATAATGTTCTGATTAAATAATATTATAAATATATATTATGTCAAGTTTTATTGTTAATTTTACATTTTAAATCCTGACCCCATCATAGATTTCGCTAATTTTTTCTGTATATTATGATTGGCTTCGTTTATGCACTGTCGCAATATTTCTTCTGTTTCGTTTTGCGCAAGCGTTGGATTGAGAATTATTCTTTCCACTTCCATTGTTCCGTTTATTGTTACAGATATACCTTTTTTCTGAATGGTTTCTTTTTCTTGTTTAAAGGAATCTTGCAGATTTTTTAATTCTTGAATTTTTTTGAGTTGGTCAAACATATTTTTAATTAAATTAATTTTTTATAAAAACATTATATTATAAAATATGATAATATTTATTTCTCGCAATGTCTAATTTTAGGTCTTTTAATGTCATTTTCATATTTTTGTTATATGATTTAATCAAATAAAAATGAAAAAAGCAGATGTTTTAAAATTAAACAAAACTGAATTTTTTGAAAAACTTCAGACATCCGAAAAAGGTTTAAGCTCTAAAGAAGCTGAAGAACGACTTTTAAAATACGGAAAAAATATTTTTGAAAATAAATCTATAAGTGCCTTTGCTGTATTTTTAAGACAATTTAAAAGTTCTTTAATATATTTATTATTTTTTGCGACAATCATAGCGTATTGTATAAAAGATTTTACAGATGGAACTATAATTTTAATTATTTTGTTTATTAACGCTTTTCTTGGTTTTTACGAAGAATATAAATCTGAAAAAATTATTGAAAAATTATCAAAGCTTGTCACAAAGGAGGTCAAGGTAATGAGAAATAATGAATATGTTATGTTAGACGAATCAAAAATTGTCGTAGGCGATGTTGTAGCTATTCAGGAAGGTGACATTCTATCATTTGACGCGCGAATTATTGAGGCGGAAGAGTTGGAGCTTAATGAATCTCAATTAACCGGAGAATCAGTTCCAGTTCAAAAATTTGTTTCAAATGATATCCCAAGAGAAACAGATTTGGTTTATGCGGGAAGCATTGTTTTAAAAGGAGGCGGTATTGGAGTTATATATGCCACCGGAAAAGATACAGAGCTTGGAAATATCGCGAGACTTTCTGTTGAAACAAAAAAAACTACAGAATACGAAAAGTCATTGCAATCGTTCAGTTCTTTTTTAATGAAGATAACTTTTTCCGGTTTAGCGTTGGTTTTTGTAATGAAACTGATTATTGATAGAGGATTCTCTAATATAGTAGATTTATCGCTCTTTGTTATAGCACTTGCTGTTGCTGTGGTTCCTGAGGTTTTGCCAGTTATTGCAACGATTACATTGTCAAATGGAGCTATCAAACTTGCAAAAGACAAGGTTGTTGTAAAAAGATTATCTTCGCTTGAAGATCTTGGAAATGTGAACCTTCTTTGCACCGACAAAACAGGAACTATTACGGAAAACAAAATGATCATTAAAAAGATTTCTTCAAAAGACGATGAGTTGTTTCAAGAGCTGGCGTATGTAGGAATTGTCTCTTTCAAAATCAAAAAGAAGAAAATGCAAAATTCTTACGAATACGCTCTTTCAAATTTTTTAACAAATGAAATAAAAGAAAAAACAAAAAAATTAAAAGCAATCAAAGAGTTTCCATTTGATCCAGAAGATAGAAGGAATAGAGTAATAATACAAAATATAGAAGATAATAAATATTATTTAGTTGTAATTGGCGCTCCTGAAACATTGCTTAATATTTCTACAGATGAAAACAATCAAAAATATTTAGAAGATATTTCACGCGAAGGCTTGTCTGGTTTAAGGCAGTTAGGGTTGGCTTACAAAGAAATTAAATATGAAGAGAATTTTGACATATTAAAAAATGAAAATAATTTAATTTTTCTTGGTTACGCGAGCATTGAAGATCCCTTAAGACCTACGGCAAAAGAAGCAATTTTAAGAGCTAGAAAACTTGGAATCAATGTAAAAATTTTGACAGGAGATAGTCGCGAAGTTGCTCAGTATACCGCAAAACAAATTGAATTATCTCAAGATAACGATATTATTTACACCGGAGATGATCTTGAAAAAATGACAGAAGAAGAATTCGGCAAGGCTGTTTTGGGTTCAAGTATTTTTGCGCGAGTTTCTCCAACGCAAAAGTTTAATATCATAAAATTTTTGAAGGACAAATATGTTGTCGCATATCAAGGCGATGGAATAAACGACGCGCCAGCTATGAAACTTGCCGATGTTGCGATTGCGGTAAATACCGCGACAGATATTGCGAAAGCGAGCGCTGATATTTTGTTATTGAATAAAAGTTTAGACACCGTTATAAATGGAATAAAATATGGAAGGTCTATTTTCGTAAACATAAATAAATATATAAAACACACTATGGTGAGCAATTTTGGCAATTTTATTTCACTGTCTATTTTGTATTTATCATCAACGACATTGCCATTATTGCCAATACAGATTTTGTTGACGTCTCTCATTACTGATTTTCCAACTATTTCAATATCGTCTGATTCTGTTGATGAAGAAGAAATTGTCGCTCCAGAAAAACATAATGTGAAAGAAATGATTTTTCTTTCTTTAATTCTTGGTTTGCCAACAGCGTTTTTTGAACTATTTTATTTTTTTATAATAAGTTTTTATCCTTTAAACATTATTCAAACAAGCTTGTATTTATTCTTCACATTTACCGCTTTAGTTGTTTTTTACAGTGTCAGAACAAAAAAAGTTTTTTGGAAATCAGTCGCTCCTTCGCGATTGCTTAACATTTCATTTTTGATAACATTTGTTCTTTCACTTGGAATTATTTACATAAATAGTTTTGAAAAATGGTTTTCTCTAACGGCTCTCCCAATAGTTTCTATTGTTTGGATAATCGCGTTAACTATTATTTACTTCTTTGCGATTGATTACGTAAAAGTTCTCTTTTATAAAAATAAAATCGCAAAATAATTAATTTTATAGGGGTTGAACTTTAACAGAAGCCCCAAACAGAGCGCATTTATTCGCATTTATTATAGATAAATATAAATGTTTGCCGGCGCGCGCTATTCAGAATATAATCAAAGCAATGGCATTATCAACTGTTGAAAATATTAAAAGCAAAATTGATATCGTTGATTTTCTTAGGGGATATATAACGCTTGTTCCTGCTGGAAAAAACTTCAAAGCGCTTTGTCCTTTCCATCACGAAAAATCTCCATCTTTTATGGTGTCTCCAGAAAGGCAATCGTGGCATTGTTTTGGTTGCGGGCTTGGCGGAGACATTTTCACATTTCTTATGAAGTATGAAAACATTGAATTTGGCGAGGCATTAAAAATTCTTGCTGAAAAAGCTGGTATTGATTTGAAACATGAAAATCCAGCAGAATATAAATATAGCGGATTGCTTTATGATCTCAATAACTCCGCAAAAGTTTTTTTCAAAAACGCGCTTGCCACAACTCCAGTCGCTCAAAAATATTTAGAAGAAAGGGGATTGAAAAAAGAGACAATAGAAGAATTTGAAATAGGTTGGGCGCCAAATGAACCAGAAGCTCTTTCAATGTTTCTTTTAAATAGCGGAAGCGCTCCGCAGGATTTGCTTCAAGCTGGGCTTTCAATAAAAACAGAAAAAGGATTGATGCTTGATCGTTTTCGCGGGAGGATTATGTTTCCTATTCATAATCATTTAGGAAAAGTTGTCGGTTTCACTGGCAGGATTTTGCCACAATTTGATAGGGGAGATATGGGTAAATATGTGAACAGTCCAGAAACGCCAATCTTTCAAAAATCAAAACTTTTATATGGTTTTTGGAAAAGTAAAGATTATATTAGAGCTGAAAAGACAGCGATTCTTGTTGAGGGTCAAATGGATTTTTTGATGAGTTTTCAATCTGGCGTAAAAAATATTGTCGCTACGTCAGGGACCGCGCTGACCGCAGATCATTTAACAACTCTTCATAGATTTGCAGATCAACTTATTTTAAGTTTTGATAACGATGTTGCGGGATCTGACGCTTCTCAAAGAGCTATACTTCTTGCGGAATCAAATGATTTTTCTGTAAAAGTTGCGACATTTAAAGATTTTAAAGACGCAGCTGACGCGGCAAAAGCAGATCCTCTAAATGTGAAAAAAACATTTGATTCAGCGGTTGAAGCGCCAGAATTCTTTTTTAATAAATACTTGCCAGCAGATTATTCAGATTTTGGTAGCAGAGATGGAATATTGAGAATAAGATCTATTTTGGAAAAGTTAGAAGAAATATCAAGTCCAATTTCAAGAGAATTTTGGATGAAAAAACTTTCTGCAAGAACTGGTATATCTTCTCTTGTTTTGCAAGAGGAAATAGACAAGATAAAAGATTTATCATCTCCAAAATATTTTAGAAAGAATGATGAAGATGTTGTTTCTCAAAAAGAAAATATTTCTCGTCAAGATCTCATATCTCACAGATTAATCGCGGGAGCTTTATCTCAAAATGATTTTTCTATTTTAGATGACTGTATTGATTATATGAATATAGACGAAAGAGAAATTGTAAGAATATTAAAAACTGGCGACAGAAAAAGCGACAACAAAGATCTTGATCAAAAGATAGAAATCATAGTTTTGAAATCTTCAGATACTTTTAGCGAAAAAGATATTAATTTATTAAAAAATGAATTGAAAAGAGAATACTTTAAAGATAGAAAGAATATACTGACGTCTATTATAAAAGAAGCGGAAATAAAAAAAGACGATATTAAATTAAACGAAGCGCTTGAAGAATTAAAAAGTTTACAAGAGCTTTTTAAAGATAAACTTCCATAAAAATATTTTTCCCGAAGTCTCTCTTCGCATAATCCCCGAATTTTCTCTTCGTCTCCGAAGTCTCTCTTCGTCTTCGAAGTGAGACTTCATAAATATGTATTCGTCCTTCTCTTTTTCTCTTTTTCCCCGAAGTCTCTCTTCGTCCTCGAAGTGAGACTTCCCAAAGATGTATTTGTCCAGCATTTTCTCTTTGTTCCCGTATTCTCTCTTCGTCTTGCGAAGGAGTTTCCCCCGAATTCTCTCCGTTCTCCGAAGTCTCTCTTCGTCCTCGAAGTGAGACTTCACAAATATGTATTCGTCCAAATGACAATTCAAAATAGTTATCCACATAGCATTTGCATTTATATTATTTTTATTTATGTTATAATAAAATAAAGTTATAAAAGTTGTAATATCATTAGCTTGAGTTATCTACATAGTATTTGCATTTATATTATTTTTATTTATGTTATAATAAAATAAAGTTATAAAGGTTGTAATATCATCAATTGATATTAACATTTGAAAATTTCAACAAAAAATAAGAAGTATTTAGGAATGGAAACAAATAAAAGGATA